>Ga0181520_10005923_pt1 | contig 19078 bp, 16 predicted proteins | sample PEATcosm2014_Bin_29_FD_132451 | JGI IMG/M metagenome (GOLD analysis project Ga0181520, IMG submission 132451) | Peatland microbial communities from MTU Mesocosm Facility, Houghton, MI, USA - PEATcosm2014_Bin02_30_metaG | ecosystem: Environmental > Terrestrial > Soil > Wetlands > Peat | place...
ATGACGAGCGGCAGAGCGAGAGCGACGTTTCCATAACGCTCGAGCACGGCCCGCTCGGCCCGCCCGACGTGAGGATACACCTCCTCGACGCCCTTGAATTTCCGGCTCTCTCCGTAATCCACGCGATCAAGGATTATGTCGTAGAGATGGAGCGCTCCGGGAGACTGCCCTGAGGCAGATCCGGCTCCGCAAGCCCGAAGAAACCCTAGCCCTCGGCGAAGCCTTAGGGAAGACTCTCCCCGGCGGCACCGTGATAGCCTTGACGGGGGGGCTCGGAGCCGGTAAGACCGTCTTCGCCAAGGGCCTCGCGCGAGGCCTCGGCGTTATCGAAGAGGTGACCAGCCCCACCTATACGATCGTCTCGGAATACCAGGGAAGGCTCAGGTTCCACCATATAGACGCGTACCGGCTCTCCGGGCCGGCGGATTTCGAGTCCGTCGGCGGCGAGGACCTGATGACCGACTCGGGCGGAGTATGCCTCATCGAGTGGAGCGAGCGCGTGGCTTCCGCCCTTCCGCCCGGGGCGCAAGCCGTCGACATATCGGTCGATGGCGATGGGAGCAGGGTCTTTCGAATCGAGGGCGAGGCCCTGGAAGCTTCATTGCGATGAACGTCCTGGCTATCGACGCTTCGACCGATATCCTGTCCGTCGCCTTGATGAAGGATTCCGGCTGGTCGGAAGCCTCGCTGGACCTGGGCCTGCGCCACGCCGAGCGAATCATCGAGCTGGCGGACTCCTGCCTCGCGCGGTCCCTCACCCTCAGGTCCGAGCTCGGCCTCGTCGCCTGCGCGCGGGGCCCGGGCTCGTTCACGGGACTTCGCATCGGCATGGCGGCCTCCAAGGGCATAGCCGCGGGCCTCGCCATACCCTGGATCTCGGTGCCGACGCTCGATGCGCTGGCCTGGGGCTACGACTGCTTCGACGGAGCGGTCGCGCCCATCATCGACGGCAGGAAGGGAAGAGTCTATTCCGCCGTTTACCTGCGCGGCCGAAGGGCGACGGACTGGCTCGATATTCCCCTTGATAAGCTGGCCGCGCTACTTGATACTTATCCTAAGGCCTTGGCGACTGGCCCTGACGCGGAGCTGTTTCGCGGATACGCCTTGGAACGCAGCGGCTTTTGGGTCGACGAAAGGGCGAGGACCCCCGCCGCGCGCGCCATCGCCGCGCTGGGACTCATCGCATTCCGAGAGGGGGGGCCGGGGAAAACCGACGAAGGACCGCTCTATTTGAGACCGAGCGAGGCCGAGGAGCCGGCTTCGTAGCCAATAATCCTTCTTCGAGAGACCGCATCGGGTCCCTCGGAGATCGGAAGTACGGGAGTCTATGGAAAATTCCTATTCCTGGGATGCTCAGGACGAGATCGAAGAGCTCGAATCCGTCGACGAGCCGCCGGAGGTCGAAAAAGAGGCCAAGGCGATGCCCTCGGATTCTCCCCTATTATCCGAGGCGGGGACAAGGAGCGTAATCCACAGCTACGACCAGATACCCGAGCCGCTCGCCCTCCTGGACGAATCCATGGGCTTCGTTTTCCGAAACGAGTCGTTCAAGGACCTGCTCAAGGCCTTCGGCTATCCCGAATCCCCGAGTTTTTTCGGCACCCTGTCGAGATCGATAAGTCCCGAGACGGCCCGCTCCATCAACGAGGCGCTGAGCCGCGACGAGGCGGGTCACGCGTGGAAGGGAACCATTTCCCACAAGGCCAAGAACGCCGCCGCCGTCATAACCAAGGTCCACATCTTTCCCTTCTATTCCGAGGACGACGGGGAGGCGGAGACTCGGCTCAAGGAGAAGCCGGGAGCCTATTCGGTCTACATGGACGACGTTACCGAGGAGAACAGGAAGTTCCTGAGGGATATGTTCTCATCGCTCCTAGAGGCCTCGAAGCTCAAGGACAACGATACCGGCAAGCACATCGAGCGCGTCAACATCTACACCAGCCTCATCGCGAAGGAGATGTTCAACGATCCTCGATGGCCCGAGGTGGACAAGGACTTCATCGCAGACATCGGATTCCTGGCCGCGATGCACGACGTGGGCAAGATAGGGACGCCCGACAACATCCTCAACAAGGAAGGGCCCTTGAGCGAGTTCGAGTGGGGGATCATGAAGGAGCACACCATCAACGGAGCCTTCATCCTCTCGAGCTATCCCAACCCGATGGCGAGGGAAATCGCCCTATCCCACCACGAATGGTGGAACGGCTCCGGCTACCCTTATAACCTCGAGGGAAAGATGATCCCCCTCCCCGCGCGCATCGTCTCGCTGGCCGACGTCTACGACGCGCTGCGCATGAAACGCAGCTACAAGCCCTCGTATAGCCACGAGACGGCGATACGGAAGATACGGCAGGAGCGCGAGGTCCACTTCGACCCGGACATCATGGACATAGTCTTCCGCGTGCAGGAGGACTTCGACAAGGTATACGCGGCGAATATAGACTAGACCGCCGTTCCCTAGAACACCTTAATCAACAACCCCGCAGCTGCGGGGTTGTTGGTTCTGCAAGGTAATTGATTGTATGTGGGATCGAATACCCCTTTCGTTACTTGAAAAAGACCACAGCAAGGAGTATTCGACCCACCTGCGAATAAAGGCACGTGGAGAGCCTTCAAAGTTTTTTGACGAAGGCTCTCCTGCGCTTGTGCTGGACCTTCTCGTAATCTTTCCACATGCTCTGGACCTTGACGTTCGTCTCGAGCTCGACATTGGTCTCCGAGTACTTGACCCCCGCCTCGATGGCGCTCTTGTTGAGCGCGTTCATGATGATCGCGACCACCCCGCGCTCCTGGTATTCTGGCTTCACGGCGACGAGGTACATGTCGATGACCTCGGGGTGGCGGAGGGCGAGTAGGAAATGAACGAGGCCGAAGGGAAGCAGCCTGCCGCCGGCCTTCTGCGCCGCCCGCGAGAGGCTGGGCATGGCCACGCCGAAACCGACGAGAGCCTCCTTTTCGTCCACGATCACCTTCGTGAAGCGGGCGTCGACGAAGCCCAAATAGGTCTTGATATAGAACTGCATCTGCGCCTCGCTCAAAGGACAGGTGCCGTAGAGATCCTTGTAGGCCTCGTCGATGAGCTCGAAGAGCTGATGGCCGTATCTGGCGACGAGGTCCCTCTTGTCCTTCCAGTCGTAGAGTCTAACGCCCGTGCGCTTGGTAATGATCTCCTGAACGCGCTGCACCTTCTCGGGGATCTTGTCCGGCGTCTTGATGCGGAACTCTATCCAATCGACGTCCTTGGAGTAGCCCAGGCGTTCCAGGTATTTCGGATAATAGGGCCGATTGTAGCCCGTCGCATAGGTACCGAGCTGGTCGAAACCCTCGATGAGCATCCCTTCCTTGTCGAGGTCGGTGAAGCCCAAGGGGCCGCAGATGCCCTCGAGGGCCTTGGATCTGGCCCAGTCCTCGACGGTCTTGACGAGGGCCGAGGCGACCTCGAAATCCTCGATGAAATCGATCCAACCGAAGCGAGCGTACTTCCTGCCCCACTTCTCTATGACCCGGTCGTTGACGATGCCGGCGATTCGGCCTACCGCCCTGCCGTCGGCGAACGCCATCCAGTACTCGGCCTGGCAGTATTCGAAGGCGGGATTCTTGTCCTTCCTGAGAGTCGTCAGATCGTCCATGTCTAGGGGCGGGACCCAGCAGGGATCGCCCTTGTAGATGGAGTAGGGGAACCTGACGAAAGCCTTGAGCTCCCTGAGACTCTCGACCCGCTTGATCTCTACTTTCATGGAGTACTCCTGTCGGGGCCGACCGTCGACGCGCTCTCGGCCTTCCATATGCTTATGAATTGCTCATGAGCGGCGATGGTGGCGGCCAGGACGGCATCCTGCAGCATTCCCCCGGAACCGTCGTCGTTGCCTTCCTTGACGTACAGATGCCTCAGGGTGCCGGCGGCGTCGCCTACCGTGAAAGCAGGATCCGCCTTCCTCCTCGCCTCGAGCGCGGCGAAGACAGCCTCGAAGGTCCTTTCGTAGGCGCGGTCGCGCCACGCCGCAGACCCCAAGCCAAACTCCGCTTTCAAGGCTGGAGTATACCCGGGCGGACGAGATCGTGGCAACTCGGTTTTACGGGAACGATGCGGGAGGGCCGTCTACCAAAACCGCCTGCGGTGATGCCAGCCGTAGAAGCCGTACGGTCGCCAATTGCCATATGGTCGCCAATTGCCGTACACCCAAATCCAGTTGCCGTCCCCCCAAGACCAATAGCCGGGTATCCACTCGTAGTCGGGGCCCGGGGCTACCGGCACGGCCTCGACCAAGGGCGCGGGCATGGCTCCCGGGTCGGAATTCAAGGCAGGCGCAACCGCGGATGAAGGGGTCGCCGCGGTCGCCGGGGCGTCATGATTAAGGATGGCTTGAATGACCGTCGAGCCGACCTTGTCGTTCTTCAAGGCGATTATATCGTCGGCCGTGAGGTCGAAGGCCGTCTTGGAATGCTGTACATAGGCGAGGAGGATATCGTCCCCGACCCCCGCCGCCGCCATCTTGAGAAGATCAGCCTTGGCCTGGGGAAGCGGGGCCTCGGATTGCTGAGCCGCGACTCCCGCGAGCGGTACGAAGGACAGGAAAACCGCGAGCAAGAAGACGATTCTCTTCATGGTATTCACCTCCCGGCGCTCTGCGCGATCAGGTCTCGATTGTATTGCGAGAGCCCGTTGTAAAGGCTGAAGTATGCCGCCTGATTCGTGATGACATCGATCATGGCCATGATCAATCCGGCACCTATGGCGCCGAAGGCTATCCCGGCATTGACGTTGTTATCGTACCATCCCTCGTTAATCGACACGTTCCCATAGATCGCCCCGCCCAGGATGAGACCGAGCCCGCCCCAGCCCATGACGCTGGAGGTGGTCTTGAGGCGATTGAAGGAACGGATATCGACCTGAGCCGCAGGATCCGTTTGCAGTATCTTTTGGAGATAGGGATTCAATCCTCCTTGGTAGGGGTAAATCTTTCCTTGATAGAAAATATATCCGAAGCGCATCCTGAAGAGCTGGTCTTCCGTCGCCCCGGCACCGGAGAGGGGAAGCTGATTCCGGGATACGGCATTTCGATTCATGGCTTCCGTGATCACGCTCTGAGGCACGCCGGCCGCCTTGAGCGCCACGACGTCATCGGCGGAGAGGGAAATGGGCGCCGAGCTCGTACGCACATAAGTCAGCATGACGGACTCGCCGACTCCGGCTTGGGCCATCTTGACGAGGTCCTGCGCCGCGGGGCTCAAGCCGCCGGCAGGCAGGGCTGCCTGACCGAAGGCGAGGATCCCGAGGGAGAGCAAGCCGAGAACGAACCACGATCTCCGGCGCGCCTTCTCCCCCATCCGAATCGAGCCTCGGCTCGATTCGATATTGTCCAGGAAGCGTCTCATTGGTAGCCTCCACCCTCAATTTACCACTGGAGTTCGGGTAATGGAAACGGTTTTTCCTTACAAGTTCATGTAGAAATCCTTACGATGCGCTTACGATCGAAGCGCATCCCGAGCCTGGGATCATTTGGTCAGGTAGCGCTGGACCAGGTCCCAATCGTCGCCCGGAGGAGAGGCCTGGAACTCCTCGCATCGGTCCCGGAACATGCGGCAGATGGGGTCGTCCGGCTTCGTCGCGAGGACGGCGGCGAAGTAATCGGCGGCCGTCTTCCAATTGCGCAACCTATACATTGATAGGCCCTTCCTGTACAGATCGTCTTCGGCGCCGTCGAGCCACTGGTTGGATTCGTCCTCCAGCCGGTAGACGATCGTCGGCTCCTCCTTTCCCTTGACTATCACCTCTTCGATCTCGCGGAATTTGAAGGCCGGGTGCCGGATCCGCTCCGCCTCGATCTTTTGGACCACGCGCCCCGACACGAGCATCCTCGTCCGATACTGCTTGGTAAGACCCTCGAGCCTCGAGGCCAGGTTGACGGTGTCGCCGATGACTGTGTAATCGAATTTGCTGGAAGACCCTATGGTGCCGACGATAGCGTCGCCCAGGTGGATTCCGATGCCTATGTCGAGGCCGCAGGGGGGAAGGCGGATGGAAGCGGTATCGAAGCTCTCGAGGGCCCTCGACATGGCGAGGGCCGTCTCGACGGCTCGCATGGCGTTGTCCGGCCAGCTCTTGGGCGCCCCGAACACCGCCAGGATCGCGTCGCCGATGAACTTGTCCACCATGCCTCCGCGCTCGGCGATGATTTCGCACATCGTTTCGAGATAGCGGTTCAGGAAGGATACGACGATCTCCGGCGGGTTCGTCTCGGAAAGGGCGGTGAAGGATCGGATGTCCGAGAAGACTATCGTGAGCTCGCGCTTCTCCCCCGCCAGCATCGAGGTCCGCGCCTTGCGGGAAATCAGGTCGTCGATGATTTCCTGGGGCACGAACTTGGAGAAGACGCTCCGTATCTCGCGCTCCATCGTCGCCACCCGCTTGAAGAGCATGGCGTTGTGGATGATGACCCCGGCTTCCGAGGCGAAAGAGGAAATATCCTCAGCGGTGGATTCGGAGAAATAGTTGTTCTTCAGGTTGGCGACGTGGAGGCTGCCGATGATCTCGTCCCCGGCTCCGCGAAGGGGGACGAAATGGTAGGAGCAGAGCTTGTCCTTCTCGATGCGGATCTTGGTCCAATCCGCGCGGCGCTCGGTATTGAAGTAGGAGGCGTCCGCCAGGTTGTCGAGCCCGAAAAGGCCGCGGAAGTCGTCCAGGGCCACCGCCAGGAAGTCGTCGGCCATCTCCTTGTTGACGCATTCCATGGGGTAGACGTAAGGCAGGGCATCCCTGCCCGAGTTGAGGATGATGGCTCCGACGTGACGCTCGCAGGCCAGATCCAGCAGCTCGAGGACGCGCAATACGGTACCGGAGAGCGAGGCGAGACTCTTGGCCGCGGCGGCCAGCCGGTTCTTGACCGTGGAATGGAAGAGCTCCTTGTCGAGCATGTTGGAGAGCAGCTCCGAGATGGACTCCCTGTTGATGCCCTTCGCGTCCTCCATGATGGCCGCCAGGTCGGGCGCGTCGTGCCGAATGAATTCCCCTACGGTCTCGACGAGGGGGCCGATGTGCTCGAAATCCTTGACCACGAAGGCGCAGGCCCCGGAGTCGTAGGACCAGAAGCGATCCTTGTCCTCCGAATTGGCGGTATGCATGATGATCGGGATGTCCTTGACGCCGCGCCGCGTCTTCAGGAGGCGGCTGGCCTGGTAGCCCTTGAGCAGGGGCATGTCGATATCCATGATCACGATATCGGGCACGATCCGATAGCACAGCTCGACGGCCTCGTATCCGTCCCTGGCGCGGCGCACGTCGTAGCCCGACTCCTCGAGGGCCTCTCCCACCATCTCCGCCACCAGGTCGGAGTCGTCCACCAGCAGGATGCTCTTGCCGTTCATGGGCGCGCCCCGGAACCGGCGAGAAGATCGCGGACGGTAGCGATCAGGTCGTCCTGCTCGAAGCTCGATTTGAGGATGTATTTGTCCGCCCCGAGGAAGGCCGCTTTCTTTCTCGTCTCCGGCTCGTCGACCGTGCTGACGAAGACTACGGGGAGGGATTTCAGCGCCTCGTCGCTACGGATGTTCTCCAGGAGCTTGAGGCCGTCCATGCGCGGCATGTTCAGGTCGGATACGACCAGGTCGACCCGGCCGCCGCGGATCTTCTCCAGGGCGTCGACGCCGTCGACGGCCCCGACGACCCCGTAGCCTTCCAATTCCAGCATGGAGATCTCGATCTCGCGCGTGCTGATGGAATCGTCCACCACGAGTATCGTCGGCTTCTCCTGCCGCGTCGACGCGACCAGGCGCCGGTGCGTGTCCATGGTGCGCACCGAGCGGAGCCGATCCAGCACGGTCCACATGTTGAGTATGGGTATGATATTGAAGGAGCTGTCGAATACGATGCCTTGGACGAGGCTGTTGCGGCGCAAGCCGGGCGGGAGGGGCTGATAGACGAAGGAATCGTAGCCGAGGATCCGCTCGACGACGATGCCGGCGGTGTCCGAGGTCCCGCGGACCAGTAGGACGGAAAGCTTCTTGGCCCTCCGCTCCTGCTGCTCCACCTGCAGGCCGAGGGCGAGGTCCGATAGGGGAATATTCATGCCTTCCAGGTTGAACATCTCTTTCTGGCTGATCCGGAAGCAGTCGGCGGGGTCGACCAGGAGGGTACGGGCGATGGCCGCGGCGGGAATGAAATACTTCTTCCCCGAGCAGAGCACGAACATGCCGTCCATCGTGGAGGCCGAGACGGGGAGGAGGAGGGTGAAGCGGCAGCCTTTCCCCGGCGTCGAATCGAGGAGTATCTGTCCCTTGGCAGCCTTTATGTTGGTCTTGACGACGTCGAGCCCTATCCCCCTCCCGGACAGGGAACTGCTCGCCGACTTGGTCGAGAAGCCGGGGCGGAAGAGGAAGCGGACGAGATCGTCGTCGGCCATTCGCGCTATATCCGCCTCGTCCTCCGGCCAGAGGGAAAGGGCCTTGGCCCGGATGGCGCCATAGTCCAGCCCGCCACCGTCATCGGAGACGACTATGGAAATCCGACTGCCCTCCGTCCTGCATTCGATGCGGATCGCGCCTCGCGCCGGCTTGCCCGCCTTTACCCTGGCTTCCGGGCTCTCGATGCCGTGGTCGATCGCGTTCCGCAGGAGGTGGATCAGGGGATCAGAGAGCTTGGCCAGCACCGTCCTGTCGATCCGCACCGAATCCCCGCTGATGGAGAGGCCTACGTCCTTGCCGGTGGCGGAGGCCGTTTCCTCGACCATGCGCGGGAAGCGCTCAAGGATCGCGGAGAGGGGAAGCATGCGCATTCCGACTACGGTGTCCCGCAATTCCTGCGCGCCGCGCTCGATCTCGAAGAGCTGCTCGGAGTATTGGCTGCGGTAGTGTCGGATGACCCGGGCGAGGCCCGCGAGCTCCTGGCGAAGGGACTTGACGTCCTTGGGCGCGCTATAGGACGCCGTGAGCCTCTTCTCCATGGACTCCAGCTGATCGTTGGCCGCCCTCAGCCTCAGCTGGCGTACGGTCAAGGTATTGACGAGGCTGATGGAGCTGTCGATCGTCTCGGAATCCACTCGGATCGAGGAGTCTAGACCGATCGAACGCCCCTCGTCCTCTCCTTCGCCCGATCTCGCCGCCTCCGTTCGGGGGGCATCGCGGGGGGCTTTCGCGCCCCCGCGCTCCTCGTCGCCCCCGGACGCGGAAAGGGCGGGTATCGAGGTAAGATCGAAGGCCTCGTTCGCGCCGAGCCTCTCGCAAGCCTCGACGAGAAGCTCGCGATCGGGCATCGCGTCGCCTTCCCCCCGCTCGATGGAGTCCGCGGCGAGCCTCAGGCGATCGGCGACGACGAAGAAGAATCGCACGACCCTGCCGTCGACCGGATAGCGGCCTTCCCGCACTCCTTTGAAGATCGTCTCCGTACCGTGGACGATGCTCTCGATATCGCCGAACTGGAGCATTCGGGCCGAGCCCTTCATGTTGTGAAGGGTTCGGAGGAGAGTGGAGAGGGCGTCCTCGTTGAGCCGGTCGTTCTTGAGAAGGATGACCTGATTCTCGGCGGAGAGCAGGTTCTCCCGGAATTCGCCCAGGAAGAGCGCTAGATATTTCGTCTTGGAAATCGCCATGGCTACTCCATCGGCTCAGCGTTTCTTCGCCCGCGCCAGCATGCGCTCGGCCATGCGTCGATAATAGGGCGCGTCGAATCCTTCCAGAAGTATGAAGTACCTTCCGTCGCCTTCTTCGCCGTCCATGGCCTCGAGGCATTCGCGCAGGAGAGCCAGCCCCCGCTCGGGATCGGCTTTCCCGTAGCCGAAGCCGGCCTGGAAGAGCGCGGGCCAGAACCGAGGCTCGTAGGTCCTCGCGCGCTCCCAGAGCTCGAGGGCCTCCGTTTGGTGGCCCTGGTGCTTGCGCGACAGGGCCCTGAGGTACTGGCTCACGTGGCTCTCGCGTGCCCGTGTCTCGAACGCGGCCAAAAGCGCGTCCGCGTCGTCGAAGCGATTCGCGTGGATGGCGGCGACGATAGCCTCGATCATGAGCGCCGCCTCCGTTCCTGGCGGGCTCTCGGCCGACTCTCCCCTCGCCCGGGGATTTCGCGCCCAGGAGGAGGCGAGCTCGAGGCCCTTCTCCAGGTCCGCGGCCCGGATCGAGGAAGAGAGGGAGCTATCCGTCCTGCCGGGCTCGGGGCCCGTCCGTCCCGGCTCCCGCTCGGGGGGAGGGGCGGGAAGGCTCGGGGCCGCGGCCGTCGCGGAAACCTTCGCGCGGGCGCTTCCGACCGGGAGCCTGCGAAAATAGAAGCCGCCGACCCCCTCCACGATTTCGAGGAGAGGGTGCCTGACGCTCGGGATCTCGGGAGAGGCGAGGAAGAGATAGCCGTCCGGGCGTATGGTCCGGGCGACGCGCGAAACGACCCTGTCCTTCCGCTCTTGTTGCATATATACCAAGGTATTGCGCAGGAAGACGATGTCGAGCGAATCGGGCTCGCAGAGGTCGCCGGACAGGATATTGAGCGGCCTTATCCGAATCCGGGAAAGGCAATCGGCCGATGCCTGCCATTCGAGGCCTTCCATCGCCCCGCAGCGGTCGAGAAGGCCGTGCAGGGACTTCCCGTCGTTGCGGAAGGAGCTGGGAGGATAATGGCCCGCCTCCAGTCGAGCGAGGGCGTCCCGGTTTATGTCGGAAGCGAGGACGCTGTATCCGACCTGCGCCCCGAGCCGAGCCTTGACGTGCTCGACCGCGGCGACCAGGGAGATCGCCTCCTCTCCTGTCGCGCAGGTCGCGGACCAGAGGCGGAGTTCCCTTCCTTCGCCGATGAGCCCTGGCAGGATATCGGAAATGAGGATGGCGAAATGCTTCTCGTCCCGGAAGAAGTAGGTCTCCCCGATCATTATCTCGTTGAAGAATCCCTCCTTCTCGACGGCGTCGTAGCGGATGAGCTCCTCGTAGGCATCGGCCTCGAGACCGAGCTTCGCGCTCCTCGCCCGAGCGACCCTGCGGATGGTCTCGTGATGGACTTCGGGAAAGCGGAGGCCCGTTTCCGCCTCTATCCAGGAGACGAGGCGCTCGGGGGCGGCGGCGAGGCCGGGATCTACCGTCACGACAGTCCCTCCGCCGCCGAGGCCACGAAAGGAGCGATGCGATCCAGGGGAAGCACCAGCGACGCGGCCCCGCGGAGGATGGCCGCGCGAGGCATCCCGAATATGAGGGAGCTCGTCTCGTCCTGCGCCACGGTGAAGCCCCCGCCCGCCACGATGGCGGCGCAGCCTTCAGCGCCGTCCGAGCCCATGCCCGTCAGGAGGACGCCCAGGACGCGGCCGCCGTAGAGTTCCGCGGCGGAGCGGAACAGGACATCGACGGAGGGTTTCTGATTCAGGACCTTCGTGCCGTCGTCCAGGACGAAGCCCGATCTCGCGAACAGCAGGTGCCTATCCGTAGGAGCGACATAGACTGAGCCAGCCGCAGGCTCCATCCCGGACTCGGCCAGGACGACGCGGTGGCCGGTCAGATCGGAGAGCCAATCGGCATAGCCCCGGTCGAAGCCGGTTTCGATGTGCTGCACGAGGGCGATGGGAAGCGGAAAGGGCGGCTTCAGACCGGAAAGGAATCGCGAGACGGCTTGAGGCCCGCCCGTGGACGCGCCCAGGACTATGACGGAGACGGCGGGACGAGTACTCGGATAGACAGGCTGAGCATCCGCGCCGTCGCGGGAAGGAGCGGCGACCCCGTCGGCGCGAGGAGGGAGCGGCGGCGCCTCCGAGCTAGGGCTCCGATCGAAGGCCGGAAGCCGCGATCGTCGGCTTGCGATGGCGCGCAGCCGGTCGATGAACCTGCCGACGTACTCGGGCCTGTTGAGGTCAGAGAAATCCGGCTTGAGCAGGAAATCCGCGGCCCCCAGCTCGAGAGCCTTGAAAGGGAGCTCCGGATCCATATTGTGGGTGAATATGAGCACGGGAACGGAGGAGGCCCTCGCGATTTCCGCGGTGGCCTCCAGGCCGTTCATGATGGGCATGTCGATGTCCATGATGACGATGTCCGGCCTGAGCGCCAGGGCGAGATCGACGGCGCCCTCGCCGTTCGCGGCTTCCCCGACGACGCTAATGTCCGGATTCGAGGACAGGAGTTCCTTGACGATATTCCGTATCAGGATCGAATCGTCGGCTATGAGGACCTTGATGCCGCACCTCCATCGCCCGCCCCGGACTCGACGACGCCGAGGTTCATGAGTACCTGCATCCTCTTCCCGCCTTCGAAGCGAAGGGCCGCCAGGCCGCGCGCGGCGAGACGGGCGCGCAGGCCGCGCGGGAAGAGGCGGAACTCGGCGAGGGGCAGGGATATCATCTCGAAGGATCGCGCGGCCAGGAAGGCGCGCCCGCCTTCCGGTCGCCTCATCAGGAAGGCCGTAGGCTCCGGGCAGTCGGCGGGAAGGATGGGAGAGAAAAGCCGATCGAAGAGGGGCTCGAGAAGGACGCAGTCGTGGGATCGGCCCTTGGCTATCAAGCGCCGAGGGCCGAGGGGAGACTCCGTCTCGAGCCGGCAATCCGATCCGGCGGCGGCGGCATAGAAATCCGAGGCCGCCAGGAGGATATCCATCGTGCCCAGGTCGAAATGGAACACGCTCAGTACCTTAGGCACGCTCGCCTTAGGCAAGGTCGCCTCAGGCAAGATCGTTCTCGAGCTGGCGCCGTATGACGCCGACGGAGAGGACGGGGATCCGCCTTCCCTCGAGGCTGATGGTCTCGGAGCAGAAGCGGTTCTCCGCGTCGCTTTCCGAGAAGGCGGAGACGGCCGAGCGAGGCACTTCCGCGATCTCGATCACCTCGGTGCAGCCGAAGGCGGCATCGTCGTCCTCGAGGTTGAGGATGAGGAATTTGGAGGTCGGCTGCCGCTCGTTCTCGAAGAGCACCTTCAGGTCGAAGACGGTATGGGGCTTGCCGTGGCAGTTGATGAGACCGGATACGTAGGGAGGGCAGGCGGGAAGGGGGAAGACCTCCAGGTCGGCGACTATTTCGCGTATGGCGGCGGGCGGCAGGGCGTATCGCGATTCCCCGACCGAGAAGATGAAGAAGCCCTCGGTCTCCGCGCGAGTTTCCCCTTTATCGAATCCCTCTTCCGGCTGGTCTTCCAGGGCCTTGGTAAGCTCGTCGCTCGTCATCCCTCGCTCCGATCCTCGCCGACGATGAACTGCCCGGCTTGAGACTTGAGGCTTCCGGCCATCTCCTTCAGCGCCTCGGCCGTGGACGCCGTCTGCTGCTGAGTCACCACGAGGTTGTCGATGCCGTGGGAGATTTCCTTCATGGTGACGAGGATCTGCTCGAAGGCGCTCGCCTGCTGGCGAATCGAATGCTCGATCGACTCGGACGAAGTGGCGGAAACATCCGCCGAGGCCAGTATTTCCGAGAAGACAGAATGGAGCCTGTCGGAAAGCTCGTGCCCCTGGCGTATGCGCTCGGTCCCCTCCTCCGATACTACGATCAGGTTATTGGCGGCCTTCTGGATTTCCGTGATGCGGGAATGGATCTCCGCGGTGGATTGACTCGTAGAATCGGCCAGGCGCTTGATCTCCTCGGCGACGATGCGGAAGTTCCGCCCGGCCTCCCCGGCCGTGGAAGCCTCCAGGGCCGCGTTGAAGGCGATGATGCGCGTCTGCTCCACTATATCGTTGATGATGTCCACGATGTCCCAGATCGCGCGTATCTTCTCCGTCAGGGAGCGGATGCCGGAAATGGTGTCGGTGTTCTTCTTCCTGATCTCGGTCATCTTGTCCGTGGTTTCCTGGACGATGCCCGTGCCCGAATCTGCGCGCTCCCTGGTCTTCACGGCGATGCGGGTAACCTCCGTGATCGAGCCGCCTATGGACTGTGTGATTATGTTCGAGTCCTCCATGGTGGACACCACTTCCTTCACAGCCGCCGCCTGCATGTTCGAGGTGGAGGTGACTTCCTTCGTAGTGGTGGACAGATCCTGCACCGAATTGGAAAGGACGAGGGCGGAGGAGATGATCTGGTCCAGGAGCCCGCGGAACTTGTCCAGGAAACGGTTGAAAAGCGCGGCGATGTCGCCTATCTCGTCGAAATTCAGGAGCTGGACCTTGTCGTCCTCGGAGCTCGTCTCGGAGTCGAGCAGCCTCGAGATGCGCTGCTTGAGGAAGAGCGTCTGCGTCTTGTTCTCGAACCTGGAAGCCAGGCTCAGTCCTATCGCGGCCGCGATGAAATAGGCTCCCCATGCGGCGATGGACAGATAGGGCCGGGCCAGCTGCGAGTGCGGATGCATGAGGTAATATGAGAAGTACATGAAATGGACCACGATGAGGAAGGCGGCGCAGAAGACGATGAAAACGTCCTTGTTGCGGGCGAAATGGTCGTTCTCCCCCGCTCGGACATCGACTATGCCCAGGGCCCGCTTCGCGGGAAGGAGATGGATGCTGACGAAGACGCAGTTGTACATCGAGCCCATGAAGCCGAAGGCGATCTTGAGCGCGACGCTCAGGGGATAGGGTATTCCGCTCTCAGGCTGCCAATTCCAGAGGATGAAATAGCCCGTCGTGCCCAGGATCCAGGTGCCGGACTGGATGACGACGATCCGCCAGGGGAGCTTGATCGCGGAGAGCCGCGCCCGATCGTAGCCCTCCCCCTTAGTCAGATATTCGAATAGCGGGCGCAGGGTGACGAGGATGATCGCCAGCTGAAATACGTAGGAAGCCAGGAAGACGAAAAATACCGTCGGCTTGAAGACGAAGGGCAGGCGTCCGACGAAGCCCAGGCCCAGGAAGTCGAAGCGGTTGTTGAAGACGCAATTGAAGGACTCGCTCGAGTATAGGGTCAGGACTTGGATCAGGAGCGACGTGAGGGCGATCCTGACGATGGCGCTCCTGACGAGGGCGGGGTCCCTGGCTTGCGGCATTTTTCCTCCGGCGTCCCATTCTAGCCCATGTCAACGGGCTTCTCAAGGAGAAAAGTCCACGTGACAACGGCGCGCGGCGCGATCTATACTAGGCGCCGATGAAAAAGCCATCCAAAAGCGACGACGGGAGCCTCGTGAGGCGGTTCTACCTGACGGAGCTCTTCGCTAACGCGGTAGGCGCTCCTCTGGCGGCCGCCTACGGCGGCTTCATGATCGACTTCTCGCGCGTGTCGGTCCGCGATTTCCTCGTGAGCGTCCTCATCATAATGGCAGCCAACCAGGTCTGCCTGGCTCTCCCCCTCAACCTGTTCCTGGGCAGGAGGATCAGGTCGAGCCTGAACGCGTGGCATTCCGGCGCCCTGGACGGAGCCGGGCTGACCGGCCTCTACTCGTTCGCCTCCAGGCTTCCCCTTCTCCAGGCCGGCCTGGTCTTCGCCCGAATGCTGATCTCGACGGCGGCGGCCCTCCTCCTTATAAGCGCTGAATTCGACTTCTTCTCGCATATCGCGGCGACCTTCGCCTTCGCCCTCTATTCCAGCTTCATCGCCGGCCTGTTCATCTATTACTACCTCCAAAGCGCCACCTCCAGGCTGGTCGAGACCCTCGTGAAGGAATTGCCCCCCGAGAGCTCGGTCTATGCGGCAGCCGGAGGGAGCAGGTTGGAAACGACCCTCGACAGCCTACCCCTCATGGCCCCGACACTGATCTCCACGGCCGGGATCTTCTTCCTCCTGCTGGTGATCCGCCAGGGACCGAGGGATATCGATTTCTTCACCTTCCGCATCATGGCCGCCTTGATCCTCAATATCCTGACCATCTGCCCCATCCTGGTCTTCAGCCGTCATTTCCACAAAAAGCGCCTGAAAGCCATCGGAACCGCGCTCGAGGACATGGTCGAGCGCGGCGACACTACGCGCAGGATCCCCACCGACCTCGGCGACGAATACGCCCTGACCGCGCACAGGATCAACCGGGCCTTCGATCTCTTCCGCCTCGTCCTATCCCAGATGGAATCCGCCTCGGGCAGGCTCTCGGAGACGGTGATGAGCTTTTCCTCCCAGATCCGGGAGACCGTGGCTGCCACCACCCAGCAGGCCTCGGCCGTCAAGGAAATGGTCGGGACGATGGACGGCTCCAACCAGATCAACCGGCAGATCCAGGATCGGGCCGAAGTCCTCTCGGGCAATGCCCAGGCGAGCCATGCCCTCGTGGACGAGGGCTTCGGCAAGGTCCAGGATACGATCCTCAAGATCGACGAGATCAAGAAGGCGAACCTCCAGACCCTGAACGAGATCGGGGACCTCACCGAGGAGATTTCCTCCATCGGCGAAATCATCGAGATCATCAACAACATCGCGAACCAGACGAGGATCATCGCCTTCAACGCCGAGCTGGAGGCCTCCTCCGCCGGCGCGGCGGGAGTCAGCTTCCGCATCGTCGCGGAGGAGATCCGACGCCTGGCCAACGGCACGGTGGAATCCCTCGTCGGCATCAAGGGCCAGGTCGGCCAGCTGCAGCGGGGTTCCGACCGCCTCCTGACGACGTCGGAGGACGAGACTGTCAAGATCGAGGAAGGCATGCGGCTGTCCAGCGACCTGAACGACATCTTCACTCGAATCCGCGACTCGGCGGAAAGCACCTCCGAATCCTCGGGCGGGATCAGCCGGATACTGCTGGAGCAGAACGAGGCCTTCGATCAGATATTCCTCACCCTCAAGCAGATCTCGGAGGGGGCCGAGCAAGTCCTCGCGAGCACCAGGATAAGCGGCAGCGAAGTCGACAAGGTCCAGGGCCTGATAGGGGAGCTCGAGCGCGTCCTCGCCCGCTTCGGCTACGATCGGGCCGACAAGGCGAAGGGAGGGCGGCAATGACGAAGACGAACGCGCTGCTGGCTCTTGCCTTGCTTTCCGCATCCTTGATCGGGACGGGCTGCCAGACGAGACTTTCGGAAATCAACCGGGCCCGATTCGGCCAGGCGACCCTCGACGCCTCCGACGGCCGTGGGCCCCAGCACTATTCGGGCGGCCTTCTCCCTAAAGGCGAGGCGTCCGGCCTCAGGACCTGCCGCTTCTTCCTGGCCTTCGACCTGGACGATCGGCCCTTTCCCACCTGGCCCTGCCTGGTCATCGGCCCGAGCGCCTTTCCCTACAGGCTCTACCTCAACGGCCAGCTCCTTCATCGCTACGGCGAGGACGGAGATCGGGACAGGACGCGCATGTACTCCTCCAGCCTGATCACCCTGCCGCCGGGAGCCTTGCGGGATAAGAACCACATCGAAGTGGACGCCCAGGTCGGCGTCGAGCGCAGCCCCCTCATGGACCTCGGCCTGACCGACTCGCGCGACGGATCCTCCTACGTCTACTGGCGGAACTTCTTCATGTCCCAGCTGGTGGCCGGGGGCTTCGCCATAGGCGTCCTCCTCCTCGTCTACTTCCTGTCCGTGTTCCTGCTCGGCCGGGACAAAGACAGGCGCTTCCTCTGGTTCGCCTTCTTCTGCGGCTTCTTCGCCATGGCCTACGTGAACGTCGTGTTCAACCACCAGGCGGCCTCCGACACTTTCCTCACCAAGATCGGACGCGTCGGCTTCTTCTTCTGCGTGACCATGTTCTCCTTCTATGTCATGGAAGCCACCGCGATCCTGGCGACCCGGCGATGGATCAAGGCGACGGCCCTGGCGGCGGCGGCGGCGGCCTCCGCCTGGGTCCTCGTCCAGCGCGGCTTCGACGCGACCAACGCGGCCTTCCACCTGGCTACGCAGGCGGTCATCACCCCCAACCTCGTATTCAGCCTGGCCCTAATAGTCGTGGCCGTGAGCAGGAAGGGCATCCGCCCGTACGCCATCCTCTGCATCGGCTACGCCGGCGCCATCGCCGCAAGCGTCTACGACATGAGCTACGATTCGCGCGATCTCATCCCTTACGCGTGGACCCTGGTCTACGGCTACGAATGGCTGGTGGTCTGCGTCTTCCTGGAGCTGGCCATCAACCAGGAGCGGGTCTCCCGGACCGCGCGGGATCAGGCCCGGGTCCTGAACGACAAGAATTCCATCCTGCGGAGCGTCTTCCTCCACCTGCACGCGGGCTCGAAGGCGCTGAGCTCGTCCACCGAGGAACTGGCGGTCTCCACTCGCGAGGTCAGCGTCACCGGTAACCAGCAGGCCGCGGCGGTGCGTGAGATCGTCGCCACGATGGAGGACGCCAACGGCCTGCTCAACCGGATCTCTCGGAAATCCTCGTCCGTGCACCAGGATTCGCAGGCCACCGCCCGGAAGGCCGAAGAGGGAGTGTCGAACGTCAAGACCGCCCTGGAAAAGCTCGAGGCGGTCATAGGCCGCATCTCCGAATCGATCTCGATGATCTCGGAATTCAACGACCAGCTTGGCTCGATCACCGAGATCGTCAAGATGATCGACGGCATCGCCACCCATATCCGCATCATCGCCTTCAACGCCTCGCTGGAAGCCGTAGCCGCCGGCGAGGCGGGAAGCAACTTCCGAATCGTGGCCGAGGAGGTGAAGCGCCTGGCCGATTCCACGATGGCGAGCGTCAAGAACATCCGCGAGCGCGTGAACGCCCTGATCTCGACCTCCGACAACGTGGTGAAGGTGGCCCGCGAGGGCTATGTCTCCCTCGAGCAGAGCTGGGACATAGCCTCCGGCATCGGCAAATCCTTCACGGGCATCGTGGAGGGCGCGGAATCGTCCGCCGAGGCCACCGCCGACATCGACGACTCCATCAGGGAGGAGTCCGTCGCCTTCGACCAGATCGTGAAGGCCCTCAAGGAGATATCCGCGGGCGTCAACAACTTCGTGGACTCGGCGACCCACACCTCGGAGACCACCCACCGCCTGAACGACATCGCCGAGCAGCTCCACGGCCTGATCGTCCAGTATTCGGGGGAATCGCCGGATGTCGAGGATAAGAAACCATAAAGGCCATGGGTTCCCCTGACCCGCGAGGCCTCGTGATCGGGTCCGTCGCTCCAAGCGGCAGCAGTGCCGTCAACACCCACACATTGTCGAGAAGCATCCCGATGGCTATGTCGCGTATCCCTTGGGAATTGAGGGTGTCGGAGGAGGTGAAGGAAACACCTTGACGAGGCTTTCGCGGACCTGCAGTCGGCCATAAAGTTCCATGTCGAGACCTTCGGCGAAGAAACCCTTTGAAAGAATGGCTTGCGAATAGCCAACCAAAGGCGTTGGGAGCACTACGGGGAAACGAAC
>Ga0181520_10005924_pt1 | contig 19078 bp, 19 predicted proteins | sample PEATcosm2014_Bin_29_FD_132451 | JGI IMG/M metagenome (GOLD analysis project Ga0181520, IMG submission 132451) | Peatland microbial communities from MTU Mesocosm Facility, Houghton, MI, USA - PEATcosm2014_Bin02_30_metaG | ecosystem: Environmental > Terrestrial > Soil > Wetlands > Peat | place...
AATACACGACCGTCGAGCGGTTGCGCGTCAAGAATCCGGAGCACCTCATCACGCACGCCGTGAAGGGCATGATTCCCAAGAACCGGCTCGGCCGGGTGTTGCTCACAAAACTGAAAGTGTTCAAAGGCCCGAAACATCCGCACGCGGCGCAGCAGCCCGCGGCGCTCAAGGCGGCGGCATAAATTGATTTATGGCTGAAACGAAAATCATTGAATTTCTCGGCACCGGCCGGCGCAAAACCGCCGTCGCGCGGGTGCGCCTCGCGTCCGGCAGCGGCAAAATCACCGTCAACGGCCGCGCGTTTGACAATTATTTCACGCTCGAAACCCAGCGGTCGCAGGCGACCATGCCCCTGACGGTCACCGGCACGGCGGAAAAATTCGACGTGCGCGTGAACGTCAGCGGCGGCGGACCGAACGGCCAGGCCGACGCGGTCCGGCACGGCATCGCCCGCGCGCTGCTGAAATTCGACGTGGCGCTGCGGCCTCCGCTGAAGGCCGGAGGTTTGCTCACGCGCGATCCGCGCATGAAAGAGCGCAAGAAATACGGCCAGCCGGGCGCGCGGAAGCGGTTCCAATACTCGAAACGTTGATCGCGCTGGAAATTTCCAAGCCCCGCTGGTTCAATCCGGCGGGGTTTTTTGTTTGAAATCGTCCTCGTCGTCGTTCTCGTCCTCGTAATCGGAAATTGAAGAATCGAGGACGAGGAAGAGAGCGAGGAGGAAGAAATTTTCGTGTGGTTCGTGCGGTTCGCGGTTAAAATTGTTGAAATGAAATCGAAAAAAGTGGCCATCATCGGCGCGTCGGGATACTCCGGCGAAGTTTTGGTGCAATTGCTCTTGAACCATCCGCACGCGGAACTGGTTGCCGTCACCTCGCGCCAGAACGCCGGGCAGACGCTGGCGCAGGTGTTCCCGAAATTCGCCAGCCATCCGAAATCAAAGACGCTCCGGTTCTCCGAGCCGAACGCCGAACTGCTGGCCAAGCAGGCGGACATCATTTTTCTCGCGCTGCCGCACGGTGTCGCCGCCGAATACGCCGTGCCGCTGCTGAACGCCGGCTGCGTCGTCATTGATTTGAGCGCGGACTTCCGGCTCAAGAGCGCGGAGGTCTACAAGGATTTTTACGCGCACGACCATCCCGCGCCGGATTTGCTGAAAAAATCCGTCTATGGCCTGCCGGAAATTTATCGCGACGAAATCAAAAAATCCCTGCTCATCGCGTCGCCCGGCTGCTATCCGACGAGCATTTTGGTGCCGACAATTCCGCTGCTGAAAGCCGGCCTCGTCAAGCCAACCGGCATCATTGCCGACTCGTTGAGCGGCGTGAGCGGCGCGGGCCGGAAGGCGGAGATTGATTATCTTTTCTGCGAATGCAACGAAAGCATCCGGCCCTACGGCGTGCCGAAACACCGGCATTTGTCGGAAATCGAGGAGCAGCTTTCGTTCGCCGCCGGAACGAACGTCGTGATCCAGTTCACGCCGCACCTGATTCCGGTGAACCGCGGCATTTTGACGACGCTTTATCTCACGCCGGAAAAATCCGCCGATGCCGAAAAGATTTCCGCCTGTTACAAGAATGCTTACAGCGGCGAACCCTTCATCCGGCTGCTCGAAGGCAGGGCGTTGCCCGACACGAAAAACGTCGTCGGCACGAACGTCTGCGAAATCGCCTGGCGGCTCGACCCGCGCACGGGCCGGCTCATCGTGATGAGTGCCGAGGACAATCTGGTGAAGGGTGCGAGCGGCCAGGCGGTGCAAAGCATGAACATCGTGTGCGGCTGGCCGGAAACGGCGGGACTTGTTTGAATTTGAAATCTTCAATTTCAGATTTGAAATTGCGTCCGCCGCCGGCCCGACCGGCCAGATGGAATGCCGCCGATTACGCCGCGAATTCCGCCGTGCAACACACCTGGGCGCGCGAACTCATCGCCAGGCTCAAGTTGCGCGGCGGCGAGCACGTCCTCGATGTCGGCTGCGGCGACGGCAAAATCACCGCCGAAATCGCCCGCGCCGTTCCGCGCGGCTCGGCCACCGGCGTGGACGCCTCGCGGCAGATGATTGAGTTTGCCCGGAAAACTTTTCCGCCGGCTGAAATTTCCAACCTCAAATTTCAAATCATGGACGCGCGGAGAATCAAATTTGACCGGCAGTTCGATTTGATTTTTTCCAACGCCGCGTTGCACTGGTTTGACAACCATCCGGCCTTTCTGCGCGGCGCGGCTTTCGTGTTGAAACCGGGCGGGCGGCTCGTGGTTTCCTGCGGCGGCAAGGGCAACGCGCAGGATGTCTTTGTGGCGGCGCGCCCAGAAATGCGGTTGCGACCCTGGCGCAGATTTTTCCGCAAAATGCCCAGGCCGTATTTTTTTTACGCGCCGGAAGATTATGAAAAATGGCTGCCACGCTTTGGCTTCAAAATTCAGGGCGTCCGACTCGTGCCGAAGGACGCGGCCTATGACGGGCGTGATGGTTTTGCCGCGTGGGTGCGGACGACGTGGCTGCCTTACACCCAGCGCGTGCCGGAAGAACTGCGCGAAGCATTCATCGCCGCCGTCACGGATCGTTATGTGGCGAAGCATCCGCCGGACGCGGATGGCAAGGTTCACGTCCGCATGGTGCGGCTGGAAATTGACGCGGTAAGAATATAGACACGGATTTCACGGATTGGCACAGATTCAATCCGTGAAAATCCGTGGAATCCGTGTCTGTTTTTCGTGTCATTTCGTGCATTTCGTGGTTCAATAAAAATCAAAATGAAAATGCAATTCAAACAAATTCCGGGTTCCATCGTCGCGCCACAGGGCTTTCTGGCCAGCGGCGTGTTTTGCGACATCAAACGCCTTGGCACCGGCAAAGGCTCGAACAAGGGACAGAAACGCGACCTCGCGCTGATTGTTTCCGAAGTCCCGGCGACCGTCGCCGGAATGTTCACGACGAACCAGGTCTGCGCCGCGCCGGTGAAAGTCTGCGCCGAGCGCGTCAAACAAGGCGTCGCGCAAGCCATCGTTGTGAATTCCGGCAACGCAAACGCCTGCACCGGCAAACAAGGATTGAAAAACGCCCGCGAAATGACCGCCTTGCTGGCAAAGCTTCTGCACATGCCGGCGGAACACGTTTTGGTCGGCTCGACCGGGCGCATCGGCGTCACCATGCCGATGACGAACGTGAAACGCGGAATTCTCGAAGCCGCGCAACTTCTCGGCAACGCACCCGCGCAAGGAGATGAAGCCTGCGAGGCCATCATGACCAGCGACACGCGGCCCAAGCAAATCGCGGTCGAATTCGAGCTTGGAGGCAAAACCGTCCGCATTGGCGGCATTTGCAAAGGCGCGGGAATGATCCAGCCGGGAATGTCCGCGACCGGTGCGCGACCGGCGGCATTACCGCACGGTGGATTGCATGCGACGATGCTCTGCTTCATCACGACTGACGCGGCGATTGGCGCGAAAATTTTGCAGGCGGCGCTGAACGAAGCAGTCGCCAACAGCTTCAATCGCATCACCGTGGACGGCGATATGAGCACGAACGACACGGTGCTTGTTCTCGCGAACGGGCTGGCGGGAAACAAGAACATTCAACATTCAACATTCAACATCCAACGCCGAACATTTCAAGCCGCGCTGAATTACGTCTGTCTCGAACTCGCCAAGATGATTGTGCGCGATGGCGAGGGCGTTCATCGCGTGGTGACGGTGCGGGTGAGCGGGGCGAAGACGATTCAGGACGCCGATGCCGCCGCGCGCGCTGTGGCGAACAGCCCGCTGGTGAAGACGAGCTGGCACGGCGGCGACCCGAACTGGGGCCGCATCATTGACGCCATCGGTTACAGCCCGGCAATCGTGGTGGAGGAGAAAATTGACATCGGCTATTCGGCTCCGGGTGGAAAAAAGATTTTGTGGAGCCTGAAGCGCGGCCAACCGACGAAGGCGACGTTCAAGCAACTCTGCGCCGCCGTTGCGCCCAAGGAATTTGATTTGCACATCAATCTGAATCTCGGCAAAGCCGGTGCAGTGATGTATGCCGCCGATTTGACCGAGGAATATGTGGATTTTAACAAGGGCGATGTGACGGACGCAAGTTCACTAGGCGGCTAACTTGAACATACGGACAAGATGAATCCTGACGATTATTTCCAAATGCCTCCGGAATTCCTTTTTAAGTATTTCAATCCTGAGCGCGTGGACATTCTGAAGGATTTAAGGATCCGATTTGCGAATCCTGCTACATTTAATGACCCATTTGAAGCTTATCCCAGATTCGATTTGTGGGCAGAAGAAGTTGCAAATGCGGCATTAAGACAATTGACAGCCCTACACCCATTTTTTGGAATTTCGCCCTCACAATCTGCAAAATTTGTGGACGATTACAAAAAGCAAGGGCTTAAAAAACGTGTTAAATTTCATGCTCACAATTTCCAAAAAGAATGTGGGGAAAAGTTCCGTATGCTTTGCTTTTCCGAGAGCGTGCATAGTCCGCTGATGTGGGGACATTATTGTGACTGCCATGCAGGTTTCGCATTGCAATTCGATACGAATCATCCGTTTTTTCAGGGAAGGTTAGCCAAAGTTCATTACAACAAGGAAAGGCCAAAGATTAACGACCCTTTCCCCGGATTGAGTATTCCCCTGACGAAAAATGAAGAGTGGTCATACGAAAAAGAATGGCGAATTGTTCAAGAAGCCACTTCAGCTATGCCACATTACGAAACGCTACCGGCTGAATCTATAAAGGCTATTTATTTTGGTATCAGAATGGCCGCTCCTGTCCGTCAGAAAATTCAAACTGCGTTAGATGTTGAGGGGCGCGCTCACATTCATAAGTTTGAGATGGATTTAGACCCTTCAACATACAAAATGGTTCCGATTCCAGCCAGCAAATAAAAAGCCGCCGGATTTCTCCAGCGGCTTTTGAATTCAGAATTTATTCGCGGATCAGTTTGCGGCGCGACCGCCGACGCCCTTGGTGCCTTTGGCGATGACCTTGTCCGATTGCTTCGGACGCAACGCGCGGGAAGCCGCGCCGGCCTGCCACATTTCGGAGTTGTGGATTTCGCTCAATTCCTTCGCCAACTGCGCCTGGTAATTCGGCGCGCCGCAGGCGGAAAGCACGCGGGCACATTCCTTGCCGGTCTTGACGCGGTTGTAGAGGTCCTTGAACACGGGTAACGTGGCCTTCTTGAACTTGGGTTTCCAGTCGAGCGCGCCGCGCTGGGCGGTGGCCGAGCAGTTGGAATACATCCAGTCCATGCCGTTTTCATCCACGAGCCGGATGAGGCTCTGCGTGAGCTCCTCGACGGTTTCGTTGAAGGCCTCACTCGGCGTGTGACCGTTGGCGCGGAGCACGTCGTATTGCGCCTCCATGATGCCGGCCAGCGCGCCCATCAGCACGCCGCGTTCGCCGGTGAGGTCGCTGAACACCTCATGCTGGAACGTGGTCGGGAAAAGATAGCCGGAGCCAACGCCGATGCCGACGGCCAGACAACGCTCTTCGGCGCGGCCGGTGGCGTCCTGCTCAACTGCGAAACTGGAATTGATGCCCGCGCCGGTGAGGAAATTGCGGCGGACGTTCAGTCCGGAGCCTTTCGGCGCGACCATGATCACGTCCACGTCCTTCGGCGGGATGACGCCGGTCTGCTTCTTGTAGGCAATGGAAAAGCCGTGCGAGAAATACAACGCGGCGCCGGGCTTGAGATTTTTCTTCACCAGCGGCCAGATTTGGCGCTGGGCGGCGTCCGAAACGAGCATCTGGATGATGGTGCCCTTTTGCACCGCTTCCTCGATGTCGAACAGCGTCTTGCCGGGCACCCAGCCGTCGGCGACGGCGCGGTCCCAGTCGCGCTTGAACGACTTGGCCTGGCCGACGATGACCTTGAAGCCGTTGTCGCGCAGGTTCAGTCCCTGCGCCGGGCCTTGCACGCCATAGCCGATGATGGCGATGACCTCGTTTTTGAGCACCTTGCGGGCGCGCGACATCGGAAATTCCGCGCGAGTGATGACTTTTTCCTTGGTTCCGCCAAAATCAATAATTGCCATAATTCAATCTTTCTCGTTTGTGTGTTGGTTCAATGTCTTCAACTCGTTTAAGTGAAACGTTAATTTTAATCATCAGCTTCCGTCAGTCAATTGCAAACGCAGTCAAAAACCGGTTGGCCGGGAATGATGCGGTGCCTGTCGCGCCGACGGTCACTTGCGGGGCAGCGCCACCTTGCCGGTGCGTGTGATTTCCTGCACGCCGAACGAATCCATCAGGCCGATGAATTTCTCCACCTTGCTCTCGGCGCCTGTGATTTCGATGACGAGCGACTTGGGCTGCACGTCCACGATCTTCGCGCGGAAAATGTCCGTGATCTGCATCACCTCGGCGCGGGACTTGGAATCCACCGCCACCTTCACGAGCACCAGCTCACGGTCCACGTATTCGCCCTCGCGGAAATCCTGCACCTTGATGGCGTTGGGCAGCTTGTTGAGCTGCTTGACGATCTGCTCCAGCGTCGCCTCGTCGCCGTGCGTGACAATGGTCATGCGCGAAAGATTGGGGTCGTGGGTCGGGCCGACGTTGAGCGTGTCAATGTTGTAGCCGCGGCCGCTGAACAGCCCGGCCACGCGGGTGAGCACGCCGAATTTGTTTTCCACCAGAACTGATATTGTGTGTCGCATAAATCCCGTTTGGAACGGAAGGAAAGACTAACAACCGCGACGGAACAGGTCAATTTGCATTTTCACGCCGCGCCGGTGATTGGGGGCAAATCGCGGCATCCAGCGCGTCGAGGCTCGCGTTCACCGTTCTTGAACCGGTGTTGAATTTGCCCCGTGAATGTATCCACTTCGCGCTTGCCCGCCGGGAAGAATTCTTTTTTAATCGCCCCATGAATTCTCGCAAAACCTGTTTCGCCTGCACACTCGGCTTCCTGCTTCTTTTCGGCGCGGCCATTTCAGCCCCCGCCGCCGATGACCCGCTCGGCTGGCCGGTCGCCACGCGCACAAATCATCCGTGGACGCGCTGGTGGTGGCTCGGCAGCGCGGTGGACAAAACCAATCTCACGCTGATGCTCACGGAATTTCACGATGCGGGCATCGGCGGCGTGGAAATCTGCCCGATTTACGGCGCAAAAGGTTACGAAGACCGCTTCATTGATTTTCTCACGCCGAAATGGATGGAAATGCTCGCGCACACGACCACCGAGGCGAAGCGGCTCGGCCTGGGCGTGGACATGACCACCGGCACGGGCTGGCCGATGGGCGGGCCGCATGTGCCGACGAATTACGCTTCGGCGCAGGTCATCATGCAAAGTTATGAAGTCGCGGGCGGCGGCACGTTGCAGGCCGCGCTGCCCAAAAGCCGGCTGCAATGTCTCATGGCATTTTCGGACACGGGCAAACAAATTGACCTGACCGCCAGAGTGAAAAACGGCGCGCTCGACTGGACGGCGCCGCCGGGCCAGTGGAAACTTTACGCGATGTCGCTGAACGGGCCGATGCAAAAAGTCAAACGCGCCGCGCCCGGCGGCGTCGGCAGCGTGCAGGATCCGTTTTCGGTGAAGGCGATGAACGATTATTTGTCGTATTTCGACAAGGCTTTTGCCGGCTTCACCGCGCCGATGCCGCGTTCCCAGTTCCACGATTCCTACGAATATTATGACGCCGACGGGACGCCGGATTTCTTCAGCGAATTCCAAAAGCGCCGCGGCTACGACCTGCGCACGCAACTGCCCGCGCTGTTCGACGAAGGCGCGCCGGAAAAAATCGCGCAGATCAAAAATGATTACCGCGAAACGCTCGCCGATTTGCACCTGGCCTACGTCCAGGACTGGACGCGCTGGGCGCATTCGCACGGCATGATGACGCGCAACCAGGCACACGGCGGCCCGGACAATTTGCTCGACACCTACGCGGCGGCGGACATTCCCGAAATGGAAATCTACAGTGCCTACAGCGAAAACCAGATGCCGATGATGAAAACCGCCCCATCCGCCGCGCACTTGAGCGGCCGCACGCTCGCGTCCTCCGAATCGTTCACCTGGATGACGGAACATTTCAACTCGACACTTTCGCAGGTAAAACAGGCGGCGGATTTTCTGTTCATCTCCGGCGTGAACCACATTTTCTACCACGGCATTCCGTATTCGCCCGCCGAGGCGCCGTGGCCGGGCTGGCAGTTTTACGCGGCGGTCAACTTCGGCCCGTCGGGCGGACTCTGGCACGATTTGCCGGAGTTCAACGCCTACGCCACGCGCGTCCAGTCCGTTTTGCAAAGCGGCGCGCCCGCGAACGACGTGCTGTTCTACCTGCCGTTCAACGACAAGTGGCAGACCACCGCGACCAACCTGCTGATGATGTTCGACACTTCCGGCAAATGGATGGAGTCCGAGCCGTTTTACCAGACCGCCATGGCGCTGTGGAATCGCGGCTACGCCTACGACGAAGTGTCCGACCGGTTTCTCGCGTTGGCCAAGGTCGTGGACGGAAAAATCGTCATGCCCGGCGGCAGCTACCGCGTGATTGTCCTGCCGAAATGCAATTTCATGCCGCTGCCGACAATGCAAAAACTGGTCGAACTCGCGCGCGACGGCGCAACAATTATTGTGAAAGACGGCCTGCCCGGTGACGTGCCGGGATTCGCTGATTATGAAAAACGCCACGCGGAATTTCAGCAATTGACCGGCACGCTCCAATTCCAGCCGGAGGCAAATTCACTTTACAAAGCGGCGGTTGGCAAAGGCGCAATCTGGCTCGGCGCCGATTTGAACGCGCTGCTGGAAACAGCGCAAGTCCCGCGCGAAGCCGCGTCTGACCTCGGTGTCCGTTTCGTGCGCCGCTCGCACGCGGAAGGTTATCACTATTTCTTCGCCAATCGCAGCGACAAGGCCGTGGACGGCTGGGTGACGCTTGGCAGAAATGCACAATCCGCCGTGATTCTCGATCCGCGCTTTGACGACCACTCCGGCGTGGCTTCGCTGCTCAAGACCCCCGCCGGCACGACAGCGGTTTATCTGCAATTGCTGCCGGGCGAATCGTGCATCCTGCGGACGTTCACGGACAAATCCGTCACCGGCCCGGCGTGGCCGTATCTCAAACCGGGCGGCGAGCCGCAAAACATTTCCGGCACTTGGAAAGTTAATTTTGTTGAAGGCGGGCCGGAGCTGCCGAAGAGTTTTGAGACAAGCGCGCTGGGTTCGTGGACAACACAGGATGATCCGGAAACGAAACGCTTCGCCGGCTCCGCGCATTACACCATCGAGTTTGAAAAACCGGCGGGCGATGCGAGCGACTGGCTGCTCGACCTCGGCAAAGTCTGCGACAGCGCGCGGGTGAAATTGAACGGCCACGAAATCGCCGCGCCATGGTGCGCGCCGTTCAAAATCACCGTGGGCAAATGGCTCCAGCCGGGCAAAAATGTTTTGGAAGTGGAAGTCACCAACATCGCCGCCAATCGCGTCCGCGACCTGGACATTCGCAAGGTGAACTGGAAGTATTTCTACGACGCCAATCTCGCGAGCCTCACGCAAAAGGGCGGTCTTGACGCCTCCGTCTGGCCCATCCGCGACTCCGGCCTGCTCGGCCCGGTCACGCTGACAGCGATGACGCCCGGCTTAATACAAGTGCGCCAGGAGAGAGTAACTAGCACACCTCGCGGCGCGGGCCGCTAAACTTTGTAGTCCCACTCCTTGCGATAAGGCGTGTCAACGAAGCCGTTGGCCTGGTCGTCGTTGGTGAATTTCATGGCCTGCGAGTCCCACAGCAGGACTTTGGAACTGCGGTAATAGGGTTCTCCCGTTTCGCCGCCCGCCGGGGGAGTTGACCCGGGCGCATGCACGTGGCCGTCGCCTGACGCGGGAACCCACACGATGGCGGAATCCGACCGACCGGAGCCGCCCCAATTTCCGGGACGCGCGCCCGGCGGCGGGGCGCTATACCGGCGCAGCGCCGCCGTTCCCAGCAGGGCGAATTCCGTCAGATCGCAGGCGAACTCCACGGGCGTGATTGACTTCTTGCCGGCTTTGCAGGCTCGCAGCCACTCGGCGTAATGGTCCGGCCGCTCGCAGCGCGGCAGGTAGGGTTCGGGCTGTTTGAAATCTTTGAAACGGCCCTCGGGCAAAAGCCAGCCGCCGGGCAGTCCTTGAAATTTCTGGCCCGGCTGGGGCAGAACATGGTCGGGCAGCGACGGACTGCCGCCATAGAACGCGGAAACCTGAACGCCACTGTCGCCGACGAACATCATACCCCGGCCCGGCATCCCCATCGAAGCGGGCATGCTCAACGGTCGTGGCGGTTGCAGGCCGCCGTCATAAAAGTAGGCCATCATCTCCGGGTGTTTGCCGCGCGCCGGAAAGTGCCACTGGACAAAATTGGAGATGCTCGCGCACTCGCTGTTGGCGACCGAACCGGTGAGGGCGAAGGACTGGCAGGCGTCGGCCGCAACCCAGTCCGGCGCTCCCATTTCGAGTTCGTCATGGAAAATGTGCAGCGCGTGGCAGGCAACGTCGCCCAGGTTGCCCGTGCCGAAATCCCACCAGGGCCGCCAGTTGCCGTAATGGTAGATTCTGTGGTAAGGCCGCGCCGGAGACGGGCCGCACCACTCGTCCCAATCCATCCCGGCGGGCGGCGTCTGGATTTCCGCCGGTCTTTTCAATCCGCTGGGGCTGTGCGTGCCGGTCCAGAAATGCACTTCACGGATCGGGCCGATGGCCCCGCTCAACAGCAGCTCTGTTGTGGCCCGCGCGGGAGAGGAACGCGAATCCTGAATGCTCGCCTTGGTGGTGACCTTGGAAGCCAGGCACGCGGCCTTGACCCGCCGGGCTTCGGCGATGGTGCGCGTGATGGGCTTGGCGCAGTAAATGTGTTTGTTCATCGCCAGTCCCGCCAGCACCAGGTGGGAATGCCAGTGGTCCGGCGTGGCGACAATCAGCGCGTCGAAGTTTTTTTCCTCCTTGTCGAACATCTGCCGGAAATCCTTGTAAAGCCTGGCCTTGGGATGGAGCTTGAACGCCTCCGCCGAATACTCGTGGTCAAGGTCGCAAAGCGCGACGATCTCCTCGTCCTTGCAGCCGGCCAGATAATCCTGCCCCACGCCGCCGACGCCCACGCAGGCGATGCGGAGTTTGTCGCCGGGGGCAGGATCGGAGACGGCGGCTCCGAACACAAAGCGCGGGACCGCGAGCGACGCCAACCCGGCGGCAATGGCGGTGCGCCGGGACATTCCAGTTTTGACTGATTCGTTTGAATTCATAAGAACGCCTTCCTTTCTCGACTTTGTTCAAATTGTATTGAATTGAAATTGATGCATTTGATGGCGGACGATCCGCCGGCTGCCAAGCACACATGGCAAACTACCACCGTCCATCACTTTTCCGTGTTCGCCCGGATGTGGATGATCTGGCCGATGAGATAGAGCCAGATCGAAAGTCCCCAAGCCGACGCCATGAGCAACCAGCAAATGTCGCCACCCGGCGCATCCACGCCGATGCTGCCGTAAATTCCAGCAAACAAAAGCAGCACTCCGAGAAAAAATATCACGAGCGACAGCGTGATAAAACTTTTGGCCTGACTCCTGATTTTCTTGACACGATAATAATCCTGCATGGCTCGCCTTTCATCTTCCCGTTCCGATTCATCCGGTGGCACGATTGGCGCAATGTCCGGCGCTGGAAAATAATTGGTGCAGTCGTTGCAATTCAAGATGCCATCCGCCGCCACGGTAACATTTGATGATCCGCATTTTGGACAGTTCAACCCGGCCTTCGCTTCGGAGATCCCGGCAATCTCAAACTCATGGTTGCAGGCCGGACAGTTGGCGGTGTATTTCATGCATTAATTTCCTCACTTCTTTTTTGGAACTCTGAACCCGTGCCGCCGGTCAAGTTACTCCGCCAGCTTCAGTGAATAAGTGCGATTCAGCAGCGCCTTTGGCATCGGCACCACGCAGATGTTCAACGAACGATTGTCCTTGGAGATCAGGGCCGATTCGATTTCGATCTTGGTGCCGTCCGCGTTGAACGTCGGGTGAATGTGATCCGCGCCCACTTTCTGGGGACCGGCCAGCAGGGTTGCTTCGCCGTTGTGACGGTCAAAGACCCAGACTTCATAGGCAAAATCATCGCAGGCGGCCCAGCGGCCATCCGCCGATCCGCCGACGTGCCAGTCCGAGTGGCCTTGCGACCACGCGGGCACCTGCCCGGCAATCCGCATCTCGCGTGTCTGCAAATTCACGATGCCCACGCCGGTCGGATGCTCCATTGTTCCCGACGCGCCCCAGTCAGAATTGGTGGTGGCGCTCGCGATGCTGCGATGGCCGAGGATGGCGATGGCCACTTCATTCGTGCTGATAAATGCCTCGTGCGTGATCCAGTCAAACGACGCCTCTGGGAAAAGCGGCCGCAGCCCGCTGCCGTCCGCGTTGACATACCAGGTCCGTTGCGGCGCCTTGCCGCCGGTTTCCCAGCAGAACACAATCTGGCCCGGAGCCCAGGGATTGCTCTGCACGTGGCCGATCTGGAAGCCGACGTTGCAGATCATTTTGACCTCGCCGGTCTTGAGGTTCATGCTGCGCAGCCCGCTTGGTCCGGCGCCCATGCCGCGAGGCCCAAAACCCTTCATCAGCGTTTGCCCCTCGGACAACTGCGCCGTTTCCGGGCCGTTGACCCTGAAATACATGAAGTCGTCATTGGCGTCCAATCCCATGTTGCCGTCGGCATTGAGGCCGGTCGGGATTGTTCCGCAGACGCGCGTGTAATTGGCCGCGGGCTTCACGGTCCCGGCGGCAACGTCGGCAAAAAGTTTTTCGAGGTCAATTTCCAGAATCTGCCGCGGTCCGCCAAAGCCGCCTCTTCCGCCGCCGCCGCCGCGACGACCCGCCGGCGCGTTTGTCGCTCCATCCGCAACCGGTCCGCGGGCCGCGCCTTCCGCAGCGCCGGCCGCCGGGGCTGGTCCCCGGCCTCTGTCGCCACCGCCAGCGCCCGCCATGACGTAGAGCTTCATCGTTTTATTGCCGGCGCACAGCATTCCGATGAAGCCGGTTTCAGTGACCTGCACAATCAGTCCCGATTCCTCGTTGACCGCGAACGCCTGCGAACCGCCTTCGCGGTTGCCCCGGAAAATCAGCCACTTCCCGTCCGCCGTCCATTGCCGGTGCGTCTGGTAAATCTTCGACTGCGTGTAGCCGCCGTCGGTGCTGGTCAGAAATTCGAGCGGCAATCCCGTGACCGGATCGGGAACGATTTTCTTTTCCGACGGCCAGGTTCTGCCCATCTGCCCGAACGCGGCGGTCGAGGAAATCAACACGAGGGCGGCGAGACAAGTTGCGGTTTTGAATGTTCTGGAGTTCATTGGCAATTCCTTTCGTTGCTGGTTGACAAATTATTGTTTCAAATTTTTGGGAACGGTGGAGGCATACTTGCCATGACAGCCGCGGAAGGCAAGCAAGAACTGTCAGAAAATTTTTGCCGCATGGCGCCGCCGAATCGAGGCAGGAACAAATAAAAGCCGGGGTAAAGAACCGAATGAAATTTGCAAACCGGCGGGCATGGCAGGCGGGCAACGGCGAGGCTGGCCTTCACTGCGGATTCCCGGAGAGCCAGAAGCGGATGTTGGTGGCCTGCGGATTATGCGGGTCCAGCTCCAGCCACTTCAAATAGTGCTGCCGCGCCTGCGGCGTGTCGCGCAATTGCTGCGCGTAAAGATTGCCCAGCGCCAGTTGCGCGCGCGCATCGTCCGGGTTCGCCGCCACGATTTTTTTCAGCTCGTTCACCGCGTCGGTCGCGTAGCCCGCCGACTTCAGCGCCAGCGCGAAATTATAGCGCGCATCCGCCGAGTCCGGCTGGAGGGCCAGCGCCATTTCGGAAGCGGCCAGCGAATGGCTGAAATCGCGCTGCCGCCAGGCCAGCACGGCGTAATTGTATTGCGCCTCGAACCAGGCCGGGTCCAGCTCCGCCGCCTTGCGATACGAATTCATTGCCGCCGCCAAATCATGATTTTGCTCGGCTTGCCGCGCATCGGCAAATGCGCGGGCCGCCGCCTGCCGGTCGCCCGCCCCCGGCTTGGGCGGCGAACGATACAAATAGCGCGGGAACGTCGGCGGCGCGGGCGGAGCCGGCTTCACCGTCGCGATGGCAGGCGTGGCGGAAACCTGACCCGAACCTGACGTCAACGGCGTCACTCCGCTCTGGGTGTAATTTACTGGCGGCGTGGAAGAACCGGATGCGCGACCCGGATTGGGCTGTTGCAGTCCGCCTGTTCTTGCCGCCGCAACCGGTTCCACCGGAGCGGACGGCGCGGACACGTTGGACGCCGTCACAATCGCCGGCCCAGGTTGAACCGCCACAACTTCCGCCGGTGTGGCCGGGCGCGGCCCGGCGGGAGTGTTGTTTCTGCCGCCCGTCTGCATCCTCGGCGGCAAAACCGGATGAACGGCGGCCGGCGCCGCCGGTTTGGTCTCGCCCGCGTTTGGCTTCGCGGGAACGGCGGTTTCATTTTCGTTCACCGGCGGCGGGTTTATCGCGGCGGCCAGCGCCGGTTGTTCCAGGCCGCGGACCAGATCGTTGACGGCGTCCCAATCCGCCCGGCGCGGCGTGAGCGCCAGATACGCGCGGTAATTTTTCAGCGCCTGCGCGTCGTCGCGCAAATACTGCCGGTCCACCGTCGCCAGATTCAGCAGCGCGGGCGCGCAATCCGGATGCGCCGCAACGGCGGCGGAGAAAAACTTCGCCGCGTCCTGCGGGCGTCCGTCCGCGACGAACGCCAGGCCGAGTCCGTTCAACGCCTCGGCATTGTTTGGGTTGAGAGACAGCGCGGTGCTGAAACTTTTCTCCGCCGGAAGGATGTCATGCAGCTTGAGCTGCGCCGAGCCGAGCTTGAGCCAGCCTTCCGGCGTGTTGCCGCGCCGCAACGTGTAGGCAATAAATTCCGTCCGGGCCGCGTCGGGCTTGTTCTGCTCCAGCCAGAGGCAGCCGAGATTGTAATGCGCCTCCACCAGGTCGCGGTTGAATTTCAGCGCGTTTTGATACGCCTGCGCGGCGTCCGCTGGCTGCCCGGCATATTGCAGCGCAACGCCGTAATAATTCCACGCCGCGGCGTTCGTGGCCAGCAGCGTCGTGGCGGTCTTCAATTGCGCCACCGCTCCGGCGTAATCGCCGCGATCCAGAAGTTTTTTGCCGGCCAGCAGCGCCCGCGGCCCCGCCGGCGAGCAGCCGGAAATGAAAACGGCGAGCGCAAGCAAAAGCAAAGGACGAAGATGGCAGATGGAAGATGGAAGATGGCGAACGGCGTGCCACCGAACCATTCCATTCACCATCTTCCATCCTCCATCCTCGCGTTGAATTTTCATGGCCAGCATCGGCATTGGTGTTATCATCCGCGCCCTGAAGTGTCAAGAAACGCGCAATGCGCAAATGAAGAATGTAGAATGAAGAATGAAGAACCAAAATTGAAGCGCGGCGCCGCCGGGCGAATCATTTCTTCATTCTTCATCCTGCATTTTTCCTTTGTCTTGTTTTCCGCCCGCGCAGCCGAACCCGTTTCCCTCCGAACCACCAATTCGCCCTCCCGCGTCGTCATCGTCAGAAATCAAAACGCCGTGTTCGATTTCCAGCCGGATGCCGCCATCGTCCAGGACATGGTCAACCGCGGCCTCACGAATTTCACCGGCAGGGCGGCAATCGCCGAAGCGTGGCGGAGCCTCGTCTCCACGCAGGACGTCGTCGGCATCAAGGTTTGCGCCGAACCCGGCGAAATCAGCGGCACGCGCCCGGCGGTGGCGGCGGCGGTGATTCGCGGACTGCTCGACGCGGGCGTGCCGGCGGATCACATTGTCATCTGGGACAAGCACGCGGACGATTTGCGCGCGGCGGGATTTTCCCGGCTCGCCGCGCAATTCGGCGCGCGCGTCGCGGGAGCCGTGGACGCCGGCTACGACCCGACGAATTTTTACAACCCCGACACCGCCATCATCGGCAATCTCCTCTGGGGCGATTTGGAATTCGGAAAAACAGGCGAAAACGTCGGGCGCAAATCCTTTGTCTCCAAACTGATCAGCCGCGACATCACCAAAATCATCAGCGTCGCGCCGCTGCTCAACGACAACGTCACCGGTGTTTGCGGCCATCTTTACAGCCTGGCGATGGCCAGCGTGGACAACACCTTCCGGTTCGACGGCGACCCGGGCCGGCTCGCCGTGGCCGTGCCGGAGATTTACGCCCTGCCCGCGCTCGGCGACCGCGTCGCGCTGAAAATCACCGACGCGCTCATCGGCCAGTATGAAGGCGGCGAGCGCGGCCTGCTGCATTACTCGTCCGTGCCGGGCCAGCTTTGGTTCAGCCGCGACCCCGTGGCGCTCGACACGATGGCCGTTCAGGAACTGGAACGCGAACGCCGCGCCGCGAACGCGCCGGAATTCACGCCGCATCTGGAAATTTACACCAACGCCGTCCTGCTCCAGCTCGGCGTGAACGATCCGGCGAAGATTCAAGTGGAACAAATCCAATGAAAAAATGCCCCTATTGCGGCGCCGAATATCCCGATGACGCGGTGATGTGCGCGATTGACCAGACCCCGTTCGAGCGTCCCGTCAAGCCGTCGCCGCCTGAACCCGGACACAGACAGCCGGAATATTCCGAATATGAATTTGTGCCGCTTTCGGAGTCGGATCGGGAGATGGACCTGGTGACGCTGGTGAGGTGCCGCACGCTCATGGCGGCGGACATGGTCGCTTCAAGGCTCCGGGCCGCGGGAATTGAAGCGTTCCTGCCCGATGAATCCCTGATGCAGACCGTCGCATGGAATGTCAGCACCTACGGATACGTTCGGGTGCAGGTTTCCCCGGAAGATTATGACTCCGCGAGAAATTTGCTTTCAAGACATGGCGGCGTTGGTTGACCATCTGCCGGATGCCTGCGGCGTGACCGGAAAGGCGGAATTGGAAGCCCGGCAGTCTTGCGCGAAGGGAGAACAGTCTTGCCAGAATACCGTTCGTGTGCGAATGTTTGCATTGTATGGCAACCATGACCAAAGATGCAACCGTGTCGGTGCGGCTCACCGCCCGCGAAAAATCCGGCCTGGACGCCGACGCCCGCATGAAGGGGATTCCCTCCGGCACGGCGGCGGCAGGCTACATTGCCGAGGGCGTGCGGCGCAGCCGGTTTCCGGCGATTGAATTTCGGGACGGCCAGCCGGGCCGGGTGGCCTACCTGGTGGGCAGCCGGTGGCCGGTCTGGATGATTGTCGAACTGGTCCAGGAATTGGATGGCGATCTGGACGAAGCCGTAAAACTCATTCGAAAGCCCGCCGCGCTGGTGCGGATGGCGCTGGCCTACGCGGATGCCTATCCGCAGGAAATCAAGGACAGCGCGGCGCTGGCGTCCCGGCGCGATTACGCCGGCATGAAGCAGGAAATTCCCGAACTGGAGCAGTTGTGAAAATCAAACTGCTTCTGGACGTGCATATCTCCCCGGAAGTGGCGGCGGCGTTGCGCCGTCAATTCCCCGGTCTGGATGTGAAAAGTATTCACGACACCGACTGGCCGGCGCTGGCGGATGAAGTGCTGCTGGAACTGCTGGATCAGGAGGGGCGGGTGCTGGTGACGCGCGACGTGAACACCGTGCCGGTCCACTGCAAGGCGCGGCTGGCGGCGGGCAAGACGTTTGCCGGGGTGATTTACGCGGACAGCAAGAAACTGCGGCAGACCGACCAGCGCGGCCTCATCCGTCGGCTGGCGGAAGCGGTGAAAAAGCACGGCCAGGAAGATTTCACCTGCCGCTCCGGCTGGCTGTGATCTGTTTTGGATCATTTACACGCCGGCGGCAGGATGGTCAATTGGGTGCTGATTTGCATTGGCCCAGAATTTCTCTTCTGAACCTCGCATCATCAAGAGATGCGCAATGACTTCGTCCGTCGGACACATGACCCCGGCCCAAGTATCGCCATAATAACCGATTGGGTGCAGGCAAAGGGCGCACAACCAGAAGGAACATTCTTCGCGCTCTCGCATCGCTATCGTTGAACGGCCCCTGCGAAACAAGTAAGTCACCTGACTGCGCTTGCTGGTCTCGGTGAAATGGCCCGTCAGCACGTATAACTCGAATAAATTCACTGGGATAAGGCTGGCGAGTTTTTTCTGGGCTTTTTGCTCGGCCTCGACCGGCCAGACAGCGGCAGCCTCCAATGTCCGAAGGGCAAAAGACAATCTGTCCTGTGGTTCAACGATGAATCGGGCATGCCCCGACTTATCCTGGCACACAATGATGCTTGCCTGATATTTGTCGTTCCACCAGGAATTAACCCTTCTGAATTCAGATGCCTGCGGAGGAGGCGCTCCAGGGATTTCATGGCGTGTGCCGTTTTCGTCGTAGCATTCCTTCCAGCGAAATGTTTCAAGGGCTTTGTGCTTGTAACGCGGTTCAAGCACCAATGACAATCCCGGGACAGGAACTGGTATTCCGGACCAGTCCTGCCTGCCCAAACTTTCCTGTGCCAACGCGCGGGCAGCTTGATCTAAAGGGAGCAGGTCTTTGCCGACTTCCAGCTTTGCTTCCTCGCCCATGATTAACCTCCGGCAGAACGGCCGACCGCAGTCGCCCGGGCTTCCGCAATTGGGATTTCCTCGGCTGGCGTGCTGCCGATGATGTAAACATTCTTGTCCGCATCAAATTTGCGAACGCGGAAAGTTTCCTGACCCTGCCGCACGAAAATGGCGTAGCCGCGTTTGAGCATGTCCGTGATGGTTTCTTTGGCCTTTTGCACCTCATCAGGTTTGTTCGGGTCAAAGCTCAATTCAAAATCGCCGTAGCCAGTGTTAAGCACGTCGATTCCCGGTTGTTTTTCTTCTTTGTTTTGCATGGTGTCCATAAATTACAATTCTCCTTTGAAGGCGCGGTCGAGGATGGCGGGGAGCAGGGCGTCCAGCTCGGCGGCGGTCTCGGCTTGCAGGCGCTTCAGCGCGTCCACCTCCGCCTGCAACGCGTCCAGTTTTGGCACAACGAACTTCCTGCATGTATCGGCTTCCGTTGACATTCTGTTTCCAGATTAAATCCCCAACCGAGCAGATTCACCGGCATCGTAATCCGCAGGAGAATTTTCGCAAGCAATCTTGGAA
>Ga0181520_10005925_pt1 | contig 19078 bp, 15 predicted proteins | sample PEATcosm2014_Bin_29_FD_132451 | JGI IMG/M metagenome (GOLD analysis project Ga0181520, IMG submission 132451) | Peatland microbial communities from MTU Mesocosm Facility, Houghton, MI, USA - PEATcosm2014_Bin02_30_metaG | ecosystem: Environmental > Terrestrial > Soil > Wetlands > Peat | place...
ACCCGTGCGCCACTTTACTCATGGTATTGCTACCACTTTCTCGTTCGACTTGCATGTGTTAGGCACGCCGCCAGCGTTGATTCTGAGCCAGGATCAAACTCTCGTTTGAAACCTGATGTCTCCGCCCTCTGACGGAGGTCAGAGAGTTTCGACTGTACCTGCGCTCGAAAGCTGCAAGTACTCTTACCTTGTGAGAATGATCAAGCCAAACCTGATCCCTTCTCACGACTGGCACGTTCAACCAATTTGTCAAAGATCCTTGCGAGTATCCGCCTGAGCGGGCTCGTTGGATCGAGGCCCAAGCTGTTGCGCCGGGGTGTCCTCGAACTTGTTGCGCACAACGACTTGTGCATTTCTGTGCACATATCGCCATTTTTGCGCGAACCTTTCAAACATATCGAAGTTCCCTTCTTATGTCAAGCCCCAATTTTTCTCATTCCGAGAAGAGGGGCGTGAAAGGCACGCACTGCGCAAAATATCAAAGAGCGACCTGCAGACATCGCCCAAGGCGGCAATATCTATTCGAACCGCTAGGGTTCGCAGGAGAATTAACTCCTGGGTCATGCAATGGCTTGTTCTCTGTGGGATTCCCTACAGGGGTTCAGAGGCACTTGCCTCACCCGACCCAACGAACTAGTTCCATTACTAGGCTTCCCACTTCCCTCAATCGGGGCAGGCCCAATGGCCACCGGGAGGCTTTACTGCTCAATCGTTACAACTTTCAAAGAGTAGCACACGCTCCCTTTGATTGCAAGCGGCGTAGACACGAATCGCACCTGCCCCGCTGCAACTTTCCGAGAATAGCAACACTGCGGCCGGAAAGCAAGCTCTTGATCTGTGGAAAGCCCACAGAATCTGTGGGAAACCGGCTGCTGGCGCTTTCGATACCCTCCAACGCATATGCGGCATCACGGTTATTCTCGGCGCCGCAGAAAATCGTAGACGTAGCCGGCTGCGGGGACGGCCCATCGCGCCCCGTGCGCGGTCAAATCGTCGCCAACAAAGGCGTTTTGAGCGAAGTCGAAACTCAGAGGATCTTCGATGCGATCCGTATTCCATCCCAGCAGCAGTCTGCCCCCAGGCTTCAAGATGCTGCCCATCGCCTGTAGGGCAGCCAACTGCGCGTGCCGCGCATCCACGCCGAATCCAAAAACACCATTGCAAAGCACGGTATCGAACGATTCGGCGGCAAACAGCCGGTCGATCGATAGCAGATCCCAGGTGAAATGACGGCCCTTTTCGCCCCATTTAGCATGCGCACTCTCAATATCGACGGTCCAGCATTCGCCGCCGTTTCGCTCCAGCAGCGGACCGTACTTCTTCGTGTACCGGCGGCATCCAATCCAGAGAATGCGCCCACCGCAGGCCGCGTATGCCGGAAGAATCTCTTGCACGAGCACGATGCGGGCGGGATTTCTCCTCACGCGCCGGGCATTCAAAATATCCTTGGCCCACAAGCGAACAGGACGGGGCATAAGCCATTTCGCGATGGGGCGGACGGCGGTTTCGACGATCTTCATAAGCATTTCGACTCACAAGAACAAGTCGCAGGGTTGCTGGGGGCTTTTAGAAAAACAGCGCTACATGCCTGGGAATCAGGCCGAGATCGGTGAAACCGTTGACGAAGTACTGCATGGCGAGGGCGACCAGCAATAAGCCCATAACGCGTACAAGAATACGAATTCCGGTTTCGCCCATGACCTGGCGGACGCGGCTGGCGCCGGCAAGAACTCCGTAGCTGACCAGGGCTGTAGTCGCAATGGAGCCAAGGATAGCGCCCATCTCCCAGTGCCAGAGGCTGGGCACTTGGCCTACCAGCACCATCACCGACGAGATTGCGCCGGGGCCGGCAAGCATGGGGATTCCGAGCGGGACAATGCCGGCATCTTCCTTGGCGGCAGCCTCTTCGGCGTCTCCGGTGGTTTCCTGGGTGGGGGAGCGGCGGGCCTCCAGCATGTCGAGGCCTATGAGCAATAGAATCAGGCCTCCAGCGATCTCGAAGGCGGGTAGAGTGATGCCGAACATTTTGAAGATAAGCTGCCCGGCAACGGCAAACGTGGTGAGCACGATGAAGCAGGTGAGGGCGCCTTTGCGCGCCATGCGTTTGCGGCGGGCAGGGTCGGCGCTTTCAGTGATGGCGAGGAAGGAAGGGATGGCGGCAAATGGGTCGACGAGAAAGAAGATGGAACTGAGCGCAAGCAGCGAGAAACGCACGATCGGCGCCTGGCTGAGCTCGTTCAATGCAACCGCCGCTGGGTTGGTGAGGATCACCCCTTTGAGGCTAGTACATTTGCCTGCGGATGACTACCGGTGCTCCGGTTCTGCGCGTAGTTCAAGAGTCCGGGTGTAAGGGGTAACTCTTTGAGGGAAAAATGGCGATTTCTGTGCGCGGAGAGTTCCTGGAGGGTCGAAAGCGCGTTCGCTGGCAGAGTTCCCACGATGTGGAGTGATCTCTGTCACTGCATAGAACTCGGACTTAATTTGTCGTATATTAAATAAGGACTGAATCGGTCGGAGTTTAGAGCGGTCACCGAAAACAGGCCATTTCCGATCACCCAAAACCGCTCGGTCCAAAATAGGAGTTCACGTGAAGCATGCTTTCATTCTTATTGTTCTTCTTTCTCTCTGGTGTTTCGATGCATCGTCCGCCCTCGGCCAGGACTATTCCGTTGGTGGCGTGGTGCACGATGCAACTGGCGCCCTGATTCCAGGAGCATCGGTTGAGGTTCGCGGCACGGGGGCGGAGATTGTGGCCGCCTCCCAAACCGGCGAACAGGGGGCATTCCGCATCGCGCTCCCGTCGGGGGGAACCTACCAGGTTGCGATCCAGGCGAATGGTTTTCTGGTTTACAAGGCTCCAGCGGTCGTGAGTTCCGCCGCGCCCGCTGCGCATCTGGATGTCGCGCTGGCTGTGGAAGGAAACTCGCTGACCGTGGAGGTGACTGCCGACGCGCTGGCGGCCGAGACCACCAGTACGCAACTGGGCGAGGAGCTGAACGCGAAGAAGATGCAGGCGGTGCCGCTGAATGGGCGCAGCTTTACCGATCTGATGGCAGTGCAGCCGGGCATTGTGCCGCAAAACACCGCGCAGCCGGGGGCTGTGATCATGACCGGAGTGGCTTCGACGCCTCCGTCCGGCGATGCGAACCCCGGCAATCTTTCGATCAGCGGCCAGCGCGAGACTTCCAATGGATTTCGCGTGAACGGCAGCGACGTGGAAGAAGACGTGAACATGGGCACGTCGATCCTGCCCAATCTCGACGCGATCGACAGCTTTCGCGTGCTGACTTCGAACTTCGATGCGGAGTACGGCAACTCCAGTGGCGGACAAGTGCTGGTGAACACGAAGGCGGGCACGGCGCAGATGCATGGGTCGGCGTTCGAGTTCCTGCGCAACACGGCATTCGACGCGCGCAACTATTTTTCCGCGGACCGCGCGGCTTACCGGCAGAACCAGTTCGGCGGCACATTGGGCGGTACGTCTTTTCGCGCCAAGAGCGTGACACTGTTCGGCGACTACCAGGGGACGCGGCTCACCGAAGGCATCGATACGGGCAACATCTCGGTTCCGTCTCTTGCGGAGCGCGGCGGCGACTTCAGCCAGAACCCTCTGACGGGAACTGTGAACGGAGACAACTGGGCAGCGTTGCTTTCCGCGCGGCTGGGGCGTGCGGTGACGGCGGGAGAGGCTTATTCCGCGGTGTTTCCGAGCGGACAGATTCCGCAATCGGCATGGTCCTCGCCGGCAAGTTCTCTGCTGGCCTATGTGCCGAAGCCGAATGCGGGCGATGCGTTGTTTGCTACGTCCGCCGAGGCCGAGACGCTGACCGACAACAAGGGCGCACTGCGCGCGGACTGGAAACACGGCAAAGGAACGCTGACCGCTTACTACTTTCTCGACAATTACTCGCTGGACAACCCTTATCCGACGGGCACGGGCGGCGCCAGCGTGCCGGGCTTCGATGCGACGTCGAACGGGCGCGCGCAGTTGGCGAGCCTGACGCACATCGCAACCTTCGGCGCATCGACTTTGAATGAGTTTCACTTGAGCTATATGCGTAACGACAATGCGGCCGGCCAGCCGCGAGGTGGAGTCGGGCCGTCGCTCGCGTCACAGGGATTTGCGGGAATCGTTGCGCTCAAGCCCTCCACGGAAGGAATCGAAAATATTGCGTTCAACGACTTCACGATGGGCGTGGACACAACGGCGCTGGTGCAGGCGGAAAACATTTACGAAGCCAGCGATAGCTTTTCGCGCATAGTAGGCCGGCACGGCTTGAAGTTCGGTGGCGAGATCCACGCAAACCAGATCAACACGCATCCGGATGTGGTGTTCAACGGCAGCTTCGGATTCAACGGGTCGGAGACGGGCCTGGACTTCGCAGACTTCCTGCTGGGCGTCCCGTCGAGCTACACGCAGGGCCAGGCGCGTGACTTTTACAACCGCAACCTCTATATGGCGGCATTCGCGCAGGACAGTTGGAAGGCGGCCGATGAGCTGACGTTGAACTTCGGCGTGCGCTGGGACCGGATTCGTCCGTGGGCGGAAAAGTTCAATCAACTGCAGACGCTGGCGAAGGGCGAGCAATCGCAGATGTTCCCCGGAGCGCCGCAAGGGCTGGTGTTCCCGGGCGATCCCGGCGTTCCCGATTCGCTGGCGCCGGCGCACAACAATCTTGCGCCGCGCATCGGCATTGCCTGGACGCCCTCCTTCGCCTCGCCGTCCATTCCCGACTGGGCGCATAAGCTCATCGGCAACACGGGACAGACGAGTATTCGGCTCGGCTACGGGATGTTCTATACCGCATACGAAGGACTTTCGGCGGGCATCATGAGCGCCAATCCGCCTTACGGCTACACGTACACGTCGGCGGCGCCGCCGTTGTTCGAGTCGCCGTTTACGGTGGCCGCAACGGGCGCTGATGCTGGACAGCGGTTCCCGCTGCAAAACGTTGCTTATGGCGCCAGCCAGGCTCATCCGAATACCAGCGTGAATTGGAGCCAGTTTGAACCGCTGGTGGGAATTCCGGCGGTTGACCCTCGCGATGTAACGCCATACGCCGAGCACTGGATGGTGAGCGTAGAGCGGCAGCTTGGAACCGGCTCGTTGATCACGCTGAGTTATGTGGGCGCAGCTTCGCACCACTTGCTGGCCTTGGAAGAGGTCAACCCGGCTAATCCCGCGCTGTGCCTCAGCCTCGGATCGGCCTGCGGACCGTTCAACGAACAGGCTGCGCGCACTGAGTTCGGGCCGGCATTTGGCAGCGTGGAGTTGCAACGCACGATCGCCAACGCAAACTACAACGCTTTGGAAGCCACCGTGAATCATCGGTCGCATGGCTTGGAGATGCTGGCCAGCTACACATGGTCGAAGTCCATCGATCAGTCCGCAGGGCTGCCGGAGCCGGTGAATCCGATTGACCCTACGCTGAGCCGCGGGCTTTCGTCCTTCGACATGCGGCATAACCTGGTGGCCAGCTTTCACTACCAACTGTCTGCGCTGCGCGCGAAGGGACTGCTGCATGAGGCGGAATCCGGCTGGGCCGTCGCTGGCATCGCGCGCTTTACCTCCGGGCTGCCGGTCACGCTGTTCAACAACAATGACACATCGCTGCTGGGGACCATACCCAACGGCATTAACAACAACGGAGTGGATACGCCCGACTGGAGCGGCGGCTCGCTCGATCTCGATACCAATCCACGCGGCGGCGCGGCGGTGTTCGATGCCTCGCAGCTAACTTTGCCAGCACTGGGGACGATCGGCAACGCGCGGCGACGCTTCTTTTCCGGCCCCGGTATGGAGAATCTCGACGGCACCATTTCGCGCAGTTTTCTGGTGAAAGACAATCGCGCGCTCGAATTTCGCGCTGAAGCCTTTAACGTATTCAACCACGCACAGTTTTTCGGCGCATCCGCGGTTCAGGGGAACATCTCAAGCGGCAGCTTCGGCCAAGCTGTGAATGCGATGCCTTCACGGCTGATGCAACTGGCGCTGCGTTATCAGTTCTAGAGGTGTCCGCCACACAGATGGTCGTTTGGGTTTTGAAAGGGCACAACTTCAGTCGTGCCGCAAATAGCCGCAAATGAGCGGGGCTTTAGCCCCTGAGGGAAGGTTTCAAGCAATTCGATACCAACTTGGAGCCTTTTGAAAATGACCATATTCGCGGCGGCCTACACTAGATGATGGCAGCAGGATTGGGGGGATGCCGGGAGCCGCAGGGTCTGAAAATTGAGCCCCTGCGGCGCCCGGCTTCCTTTTTAATCAGCCTTTGAGCGAAGCCATGTCGATGGAGAAGCGATACTTCACGTCTGACTTCAACAGGCGTTCGTAGGCTTCGTTGACCTTCTGGATGGGGATGACTTCGACCTCGGAGGTGATGTTGTGCTGGCCGCAGAAGTCGAGCATCTCCTGGGTCTCGGCGATGCCGCCAATCAGAGAGCCGGAGAAACTGCGGCGACGGAAGATGAGGGGGAACGCGCCGATCTGGAACGGCTTTGGCGGCGCGCCTACCAGGGTAATGTTGCCGTCGCGGGCGAGCAGATTGATGTAGGCGTTGAGGTCGTGTTCCGCGGCTACCGCGTCGAGGATGAAGTCCAGGCTGCCGGTGTGCTTGTTCATTTCGTCTGCGTTGCGGGAGATGACGACTTCGTCGGCGCCCAGGCGGAGGGCATCTTCCTTCTTGTTGGGCGAAGTGGTGAAGAGAACGACATGCGCGCCCATGGCGTGGGCTAACTTGACGCCCATGTGGCCCAGACCGCCCAGGCCGACGATGCCCACTTTCTTGCCCTTGCCCACTCCCCAGTGGTGGAGGGGCGAGAAGGTGGTGATTCCAGCGCAGAGCAGAGGCGCGGCGCCGGCCAGCGAGAGGTTGGCGGGGATGCGGAGAACGAAGTTCTCATCGACAACGATGGTGTCGGAATAGCCGCCGTAGGTGACGCCCCCGATGTGCTTATCGGGGGAGTTGTAGGTGAGGACCATGTTGTTGCAGAACTGCTCGAATCCCTGCTTGCACTCGGGACAGGTGCGGTCGGAGTCGACCATGCAGCCGACGCCGGCGAGGTCGCCAACCTTGAACTTGGTGACACTGGAGCCGACCTTGGTGACGCGGCCAGCGATCTCATGACCGGGAACGCAGGGGTAGACGGTAGGCATCATGTCGTGCCACTCGTCGCGGACCTGGTGAAGGTCGGAGTGACAGATTCCGCAGAAGAGGATGTCGATTTGGACGTCATTGGGGGTCGGATCGCGGCGCGCGATGGTGGTAGAGGCAAACGGCGAGGTGGCACTGGAGGCGGCGTAGGCTTTTGCGTTTTGCATGGTGACTCCTGTGGTGCGGTTGGTTGGATTGCTGCGGCTGATGCGCGGATTTAGTCGACAAAGGAAGCTTACAACAGGTCTTGGATTCTGGCACCGGGGTGGGGGGTTCAAATTGTGCCGCTGAGAGATGAGGGGTGGATTTCTTGGGGGGGGCGATTGGAGTGGGGCGGACTTCGCGTGTAGCTCTACAATGGGTGCTTGCTGACTGAAGACCAACGCGAGCGGCTGGAGGTGGTGCTGGTTTCGCCGCGCAATCCGCTGAATATTGGAGCGGTGGCGCGGGCTATGGCTAACTTTGGGTTCGCTCGGCTCAAGGTGGTGGCTCCGTATGCGCCGCATTGGCAGGAAGCGCGGTCGGCGGTGGGCGCTGAGGCGCTGCTGGGGGCGGCAACGGAGACGGCGACACTGGCAGTGGCCGTGGCCGGGTGCACGCTGGTGGCCGGAACCGGGACGCTTGCCTATCGCAAGCCGGAACAGAGGGTGGTGCGGCTGCCGGATCTAGGCTTGCTGCTGCGGCGGGAAATGGAGCGCGGCGGCCGCGTGGGGCTGGTGTTTGGGCCGGAGAAACATGGGCTGACGCGGGAGGACCTGTCGTATTGCCATCTGCTGGTGGAGATTCCGACCGATGCCCGGCAGCCTTCGATGAACCTGGGACAGGCAGCGGCGGTTTGTTTGTATGAACTGTCGGCGCGGGCATTCGCCGCGGACGAAGCGACAAAAGGGACCGCGTCAAGCTCGGCGACCGCCGCGGCTTCAGCCAGGCTTGAACTGCTGGCCGGGGTGGTCGAGCAAACGATGGTGGCTGCGGACTACTCGCCGGCGGCGATGAGGGAGGCTAATCGGCACGATCTGCGGTTGCTGCTGCGGAGGCTGGGGCCGTCGGAGCGGGATGCGCGGCGGATCCTGGGGCTGTTCCGGAGGATTCTCTGGAAGCTGGATCGGTAACCGAGGTCGGCCCGCGCAAACCAGCAAAAAACAAGACTCCATCGGGCTTGTGCACCCATTGTCTACGCTGGGCGTAAGTTACGAAGGTGCGAGGGGGACGAAAATCTCTTCGACTTGGGAAATGGATTACTGTTAGAGTGGCGCTCAAAGGCATCTCCATGATTGTTTCCAGAATTCGTCTGCTTATTATGTCTTTTCCCGCGGTGAAAACGCGGATGGCGTTGACGGGTGCGTTGGTTTTGGCGTTCGGCCTGGCCGCTTTTTCGCAACAGACGTCGCCTGCTGATCCGGCTTCGCCTGTTGCGCCACCGGACGCGACTCAGCAGCCGGCAACGCAGGAACAGGCGGCGCCGGCGCCCGTGGGTGGCGCAGCGGGTAACTCAGCGGCGCAGCCCTCAGCGGGGCAGGATACAGGACAGGCGGCTGTCCAGCCTACCGATCAAGTGACCGACAAGGCGGCAGCCTCGGGCGTGGATGCGCAGGAGCCACTGACGGTGCCGGGCGGGGCAGCCTCGGGGGAGATTACCGAAGATCAACTGAAGCAGTTGCTGGTGGGCAAGGATCTCTTCTTGCGGGGTGGATACCTGGGCGATTCCATCAGCTTCAACGAGCACGGCCGGCTGAACGGTCATGCGCCGTATGGATCCTACACGCTCTGCGGCGTGCGGATCGAGAAGGTGCGCCTGTCGAAGCACAAGGTGGAACTGGAAGGAGCCCGCTACGGGCTGCACTTTGTAGGGGCGCTGCCGTATGAGGATCCAACCAAGGCAATGGACCGGGTGAAGATTACTCCGAAGAAGAAAGTGCTTCGGCTGAGCATCGACAGGGAAGTAGTGGTGAAAGCCAAAAATGCAAAATCGGCGAAGGGAGCCGGCAAGAGTAGGAAACCCTCGGCTGCTCCGGACGCTGGCGCGGCGGCTGGTGCTAACGCCGGTGGCGCGGACACGCCGGCGGAGATGAGCGACGCGGACCAGTTGAAGGCGGAGATTGCGGCGACGCCGGAGGCCGACCGGCCGGCGGATGTGGCGAGCCTGACTACGACGACCTCTCCTGCGCACGCGAGGAGTGTGCTGCAGGAGGCGCTGAATGATGTGTTTGCCGTGGGAATCGACGAGCGGATGACGGCTCACATGCCGAAGTTCTGGAAGCTCTATTACCAGGCTGCAGAGGCCAGGACCGATTACGCGCCGGCGGACCCGGCGGTGATGCGCCAGACAACGGTAGACCAGAAAGCGAAGCTGACTTCGACGTTTGAGCCCGACTCAAATGAATATGCGCAGGCCGCCGGGGTGGCAGGAATGGCGCTTTATCACGTGGTGGTGGGGGCAGACGGCAAACCGCAAGAGATTGCCGTGGCGCGGCCGATTGGGTTTGGGCTGGATGAGAGCGCGGTGGCCTCGATAAGCAAGGCGAGCTTTTCTGCGGCGGTAAAGGACGGGAAGGCGGTGCCGGTGCTGCTGGACCTGGTAGTGCAATTTCGGATTTACTCGAAGCGGACGGCGGTGGTAGCGGGTCCGGAAGCGCAAAGTGCGGGATCGGGGCCGGTGTTACCGGGTCCGTACAGTGTGGGGCATCCGTAGGACGGACCGGGGTCGGTTGGGCATTTGTCTTGCGTTCGTCTTACTGCCCATTTCCGATTGTCTTTCATTTGTATGGCAATGTAAGACATTGACAGCGAGCCCGTATGACGCTGTCTTACGCCTCGTCTTACTGTCTAACACCGTCGGGGCGGCTCCAGAGAATCGGGCGCGTCCGTAGCGAGGCTGCGGCCCTGCCCTGGCAAGCCAGCGGGGCGTGCCAAGGCCCACGGCTGACTAAGGCCCTTTGGTTTTGGCTGCCAGCGGTGGGGCTCGGTGCGGTCTTCGATTCGGGCTCAGGCGAGGGGCTGCCAGAGCTCGATACGGTTGCCTTCGGGATCCCAGATCCACGCGAAGTGACCGTAGGAGTAACTTTCCCGTTTTGGGTCGATGCGGACGCCCGCTGCGGCCAACTGATCGAGGAGCTGGGCCAGGTCGTCGACGCGGAAGTTCACCATGAAGGTCTGGGGTCCGTCACCGAAGTAGGTCGTGTCGAGGGGGAAGGGGGCGAGGACCGTCATTCCGGCGGATTCGGGGCCGTCGAACCCCAGCGAGCCGCCGTCCTGGGTTGGGATGCCGAGGTGAGTTGCATACCAGGCAGCAAGGGCCTGGGGGTCACGGGACTTGAGAAAAACGCCTCCGACTCCGGTCGCTTTAGCCAAAATTGATCCTCCTGGCGCTAATCTTCCTGTTGAATAACCTGTTCAAGTTTCGGTTTGTGTTTCGAGGCTCGGCCGGTGCGGGGCTCCGTGGAGAGCACGCGCGCGGGCTTGGGCTGGCCAACGCGGTCGCGGGCGTTGGCCTTGACGGCCTTGGTGGCGGAAAAAGGGGTCGGCTTGCGTTTCCTCACGGCAAGGATGAGTATGGAAGAGATTGAGCCAAAATGGAAGTGCCCGGCTCATAAAGAAGTTGACCGATTATGGAAGAGCGCGAATTTTTCATCGAGACGACGGAACAGCGAACTCATATGCTGACCTGTCCCAAGTGCGGGCAGGCGGCGGAGTACAAAGTCACCTGGGTGGTGCGGCGCAAGCGGCCGCAGTTGCCGCGGGGAGCCGACGAGCGCGACCGGGCGCGATTCGCGAAAGCGCAGTCATACATGGTAAGACGCGACGATAAACTGTCTTGCGCGAATATTCGCTGCCGGAAACCCTTCGAGATTACGCAACTGCAGTCGCTGGCGTTTTTGAACCAGTAGCGCGGCCGCGGGTTGAGGCAAGCGATTTTGGACTTCCACCCTGTTCGCAAAATGCGCAAATAGGATGGGGCACTCGAGATTTTTCTTCCCCCTTATTGCGCACACCCTCGGAGGCAGGCGTGCATAGCCCTGTTTTTCGAGGAGAAGCGATGCACATTTCAATTTCAATCCGACGGTCAAATGCTTTGCTGGCCTTGGCGGCCCTGTTGTTGTCTGTGCCCGTTCTGAGCCAGCAGGCGGCGATCCAGTTGCCCAAGCCGCGGGTGACGGGAGGCATGCCGCTGATGCAGGCGCTCGCCCAACGCCAGACCACGCGCGCCTTCGCGGATAAACCGCTTCCGCTGCAGACGCTGTCGAATTTGCTTTGGGCGGCGTTTGGGGTGAACCGGCCGCGGGAGGTGAAGGCCGGACTGGGACGGACGGCGCCCTCGGCGATGAACAAGCAGGAGGTCGAGCTCTATGTCGTGCTCGCGGATGGGGTCTATGTCTATGAGGCCGAGCAGAACCGCCTGCGTCCAGTTGTAGCCGGGGACGCGCGTGCAAAGGTCGGTACGGACGCCGCGGTGCACGCAGCCGTGACAATCGTCTATGTCGCCGACGCCAAGCTGGACTATGCGCAGGTGGATACCGGCTTCATCGGGCAGAATGTGTATCTGTTTGCGGCCTCCGAAGGACTGAATGCGTGGCTCTATGCCATCCACACGCCGGATGTGGCGGGAGCGCTGATGCTGCCGGAAGGGCGAAAGCCGCTTTACGCGCAGTCGGTCGGGTATCCGAAAAAGTAGCCTGGACTCCGCCTGGACTCCGAACGGGCTGTTGCTGCCCGTGCCAGAGGCTTGTTGTGTGCTGGAGGAAGCCGAACCAGGCTGAAGGCCTGTCCGCCACGTTCCACTGGCGCGGGCTGGGCGGTATGTGATTGAATCGAGAGTGAGAGCAGGCGGGCCTGGAGGCCGGAAATGAGGCCTGCTATACGAAATGGAGAGAGAGACAATGGCGAATTCCCTTCTTCCCCCCGAAGAGCGTAATTTGACTCCCGACCAGGTGGAGGCGTTGGACAAGCGTCGCGATCTGGGGCATACGTTCCTGGTGATTGCAGGGCAGTTTGCGGTGATCGCCACGGTACTGCTGCTGTGGGTGGGGCAGGACCTGAGCTACTCGCCGGGGTGGGCGCACCCGATGGCTTATTACTTCTTGATCGCGGTGGCGATTATCGTGGTCTTCGGAATTACGGGAATTGCGCTGCGCAGAGGGACGCCTCGGATCGACTGAATTGCGGCTGGCATCCCAGGTCTTCCGCATCGGCGGACGAGACATGGGGCGCCCGAATCTCATTTTGTTGGCCGCTGGCAGCACGATTGAAGTCGCGCCTTGATGCCGTGCTCCTCCTGCGGTCCATGGTCAGGTGGGCACGGGCTGCTGAAACGGTATAGCCTTGTAGGTGGCGATGGCTGCTACTTCCCTTCCCGGTTTAACGTCCGCGACCCCAGAACCAAGGCTGACCGACAGCCATGGACGGGTGATCCATGACCTGCGCGTGTCTATCACCGATCGCTGCAACTACAAATGCGTTTATTGCCGGACCGGCGAGGTCGGAGCGCAGTATCCCGAGTTGGCGATCGACGAGTACCTGCGCCTGATCGGATTGTTTGTGGGCCTGGGAATCACCAAGGTGCGCCTGACGGGCGGGGAGCCTTTGCTTCGGCGGGGGCTGGTGGACCTGGTGAAGGAACTCCGTGCTTGGCGTACGCTTTGGGGCGAGCCGCTGGACCTGGCGCTGACCACCAACGGGCATCTGCTGGAGGGACTGGCCGAGCCGCTGAAAGCCGCCGGGCTGAACCGCGTCACGGTGAGCATGGATGCCGTGGACGCCGGGACTTTCGAACGGATCACGCGGATTCCGGGGAGTTTCGCGGCGGTGCTGAAGGGCGTGAGCGCGGCAAAGGCCGCCGGGTTGACTCCGCTAAAGATCAATTGCGTGTTGCTGCGCGGCTTTAATGACGACCAGATTGAAGGCTTTGCCCGGTTTGCGCGCAAAGAGGACGTGGTGGTGCGGTTTATCGAGTTTATGCCGCTCGAAGAGGACAGGCTGTGGACGCCGGAGATCGTGGTGCCGCTGAAAGAGATTGTGGAACGGCTCGGGCGGGTGCTGCCGCTGGTTGAGATTGCGCCGCGCGAGGCAAGCGAGACGGCGCGCCGCTACACATTCAGCGATGGAGTGGGCGAGATAGGGATTATTGCGCCGGTGACCCAGGCCTTCTGCGGGGCTTGCAGCCGGGTGCGGATGACCTCGGACGGAAAGATCAGGACCTGCCTGTTCTCGCAGGTGGAGCATGACCTTTATGGACGGCTGCGGGCTGGGGAGGACGACGAGGAACTGCGCGCCTATATTCTGCGTACCATCGAGGGAAAGGAAGCACGCCATCACATCGGGGAGCCTGGCTTTCTAAAGCCCTCGCGCTCGATGGTGCATATCGGGGGGTAAGGTGACAACCGACTGGGCGGATAATTGCAGTTCCTGTGTAGAAACGTTAATGCCGATAGATTGCCCGTGACGTAATGACAAACCCTATTTTTTGTGACAGAATATTGCGAAGACTTCCCCCTGGGTTCACGAATGACAGTCGAGACTGAAGGGCGCATCCCGCTCGCGGATCTGCTCGTATTTCACCAACTGGCGCGCTCGCTCACATCGAGTTTCGACCTGGACACCATTCTGCGCACCATCCTGGAACAGATGGAGCGGATCATGGAGGCGGAGCTTTGGACGCTGCTGATGCTGGACGAGGCCAAGAACGAACTCTATTACGCCATTGCGGCGGGAGGAGAACAGGAGGCGCTGAGCGGCCTGCGCGTGAAAGTTGGCGAAGGAGTGGCCGGCTGGGTGGTCGAGCACGGGGAGACGCTGATCGTTCCTGAGGCCGTTGACGATCCGCGCGTGACGGGAGCCGGCAGTGCCAAGCCGCGCAATGTGCGCTCGGTGATTGCGCTGCCGCTGAGGGGGCGCAAGGGCACGCACGGTGTGATCGAAATCTACAACCCTCGCGCGGAGCAGATGACCGATTACACGATTGCCTTGCTGCATATTCTGGCCGATCATGCGGCGATCGCAATCGAGAATGCGCGCGATGTGGCGCGCATCCAGCAGTTAACCATCACCGACGACACGACCGGGCTTTACAACGTGCGGCACCTTTACAAAGTGCTGGGGGGAGAGCTGGGCCGAACCGTCCGGTCGAAGACGCCGGTGAGCCTGGCATTTCTCGATCTGGACCGGTTCAAGATGGTGAACGACGCGCATGGGCACCTGGTGGGCAGCGAACTGCTGGCCAGCACCGGGAAGCGGCTGCAGGATCTGAGCCGCAAGCAGGACTGGTGCTTTCGGTACGGGGGAGACGAGTTTGTAATCCTGATGCCGGAGACCGGAGCCGAAGAGGCGCTGAGCCGCGCGAAAGATTTGCTTGGCGCGCTGATGGAGACAAGATTCCAGATGAAGAGCGGACTTGGAATCACGGTGGGTGCGAGCGTGGGGCTGGCAACGGCTCCAGAGGACGGCGCGACTGTACACGGAATTATTGGCGCCGCCGACTCGCGGATGTACATGGTAAAGAACAATGGGCGGGGGAAGGTTTGGGGGGCTTAAACGGGCTGCGGAAAAACTCGGTCTTCGCACAAAATCTCGGGGCTTTGTAACAGGGCACGACTTCAGTCGTGCCGCAAATGCCGCAAAATGAACCTGGGCTTCAGCCCCTGCAAAGCTCGACGTCGCGCCAAAACCAAATCCAGGCCTTTTTCCGCTGCCCGTTAAAGACTGTGGTTAGTGATTAGGGGTTAGAAAAGCGGCGCTTTGATCAGTAGCCCAGGTGTTTCTCGACTATATTTTCCAACGGCTGATGGTTCGAGAAGCGTTCGTATTGCTGAAGGAAGAAGCGCATTGCTTGCTGGAGCCAGGTGTTGGTTTGGTCGGCGCAGTGTGGCGAGACCAGGACGTTTTCGAATTTGTAGATGGGGTCGCCGGCTGGGATTGGCTCCTGCTCAAAGACATCCAGACCCGCGCCTTTGATCTTTCTATCCGTGAGAGCACGCACCAGAGCAGCCTGGTCGATAACGGGTCCGCGGCCGATGTTTATGACAACAGCATTGGGCTTCATCGCAGCGAAGGCGGCATCGCCGATCATGTGATGGGTTTCAGGGGTGAGGGGCGCCGAGACAACTACGTAGTCGCTTGCGGCGAGCATTGCGGCGAGTTCTGCTGGCTGGAAAAATTGCGCGATGAGCGGGTCGGACAACGCGGGGACGTGGCGTTTAAGGGCGAGAATGCGCATCCCCATGGCGTGCGCGCGGCTGGCGACGGCGCGGCCGATGTCGCCGTAGCCGACGATGCCGACGGTCTGGCCAGCGATCTCTTCAACCAGGAACTGTTCCCAGCGGCCCGCCTTCTGGTTGCGGAGCATGCGCGAAAAATCCTTGGCGAAATAGAGAATGGCGGCGATTGCGAATTCGCCGAGAGCCTGCGAGAACACGCCGCTGCCATTGGTAAGCGGCGCGGGGCTCTGGACGAGTTCCGGGAACAGGAAATTGTCGAGGCCGGCAGCGCGCGAGTGGACCCAGCGCACGCCGGGGCAGGCCAGAAACACAGAGCGAAACAGAGCGCGCGGGCCTGCCCAATAGAGGATGACCTCGGCTTGTTTGGCCTCTTCAGTCATGTCGGCGAGGGAGTCCACGCGCAGATGGGGCACGCTCCGGAGCATGCGGAGTTCCGGATCGTCGGCGTCGGTGAGCACCAGGACCAGCGGTTGATTCTTCATGGATTTGGTATGGCTCCTATTTGTTCTTTAGCACTGCCGATGGGCTTTATTTCTTTGTGTCGCCGCCGACCTCGCTAACGACGTATTTTGCCGGTACGACGCTGGACGCGAGAACAAGCAGGACTGTCAGGACTGTAATGAAGTGAAGTTTTTTCCATTTGCCGTCCCCTGTTGACAGCAGCGAGATTTGAGATTGCTTTTCCGAAGAAACACGGGAATGGGTAGAGGCTAACACAGGGGGTTGGAGGACTTCCCAGGTCTCAGAAGCGAAACCTGGGGCTCCCGAACTCATATGTAACGAGCAAGGCGCACGCGGAGACCCACAGACTCTAGATGTCGAGATTCTTTACGTCGAGCGCATTGTCCTCGATAAATTTTCTGCGCGCCTCGACGTCTTCGCCCATGAGGGTGGTGAAGATGGCGTCGGTTTCGGCGAGGTCCTCAAGCTTGACACGAAGCAGGGTGCGCCGCTCGGGGTCCATGGTGGTGTCCCAGAGCTGCGTGGATGTCATTTCGCCGAGGCCCTTGTAACGCTGGACCTGGTAGTCCTTCTTTCCCTGTTCGACGATGTAGGTAAAGAGCTCGCGGGCGGTGGCCTTTTCAACCGGATCGCGGAGGATGCGGGCGGCGCGGCGGGGCTGCTTGGCATCGGGCTGAGCTTCGCCTTCGACAGCTTCTTCGGGCTCTTCGGTTGCAGCGTCAGGGGCTGCATCGGCGGCTGCGCCTTTGGTGGCGAATTCGATCAGGAAGGGCGGCTCGAGGAATTCCTTGATGAGGGAGTACTTGGCCATCATCTGGCGGAACTCGGGGCTGGAAGCGAGAGTCCAATTGATGTGCCGCTCCTGCCCCTGCGCATCTTTGAAAGAGATGGACCAGGTGTGATGCTCTTCGTCCTCGACCGGATCGGCAACCTTGAATTGGAATTCGTCGGCCAGCTCGGTGAGTTGGGTGTGCAGCGCGGCGAGCTTTTCAGGGACCTGGCTTTCCGCCTTGGACGCGAAGTCGGCGCGGTGGGTGAGTTCGGCGCGCGCCAGCAGCTCCGTCAGCTTTTCGTTGCGGATGCGCTTGTCTACCTTTTCTACGAAGCCCAGATACTCATTGAGCGTGGACATGAAGCGGGTGAGGTCGGCGCCTTCGATGCGGCTGGCTGACTCGCCGTGGCGCACCACCATGCCTTCCGACGCGCGCTTGACCATTACCTTTACGAATTCGCGGTCGTCCTTGATGTACTGCTCGAAGCGGCCTTTTTTGATTTTGTAAAGCGGCGGCTGCGCGATGTAAATATTGTCGCGCTTGATCAACTCCGTCATGTGGCGGAAAAAGAAGGTGAGCAGAAGGGTGCGGATGTGCGAGCCGTCTACGTCGGCATCGGTCATGAGGATGATTTTGCCGTAGCGGATCTTGGTGGCGTCGAAGTCGTCTTTGCCGATGCCGCAGCCGAGCGCGGTGATCATGGCGCGGATTTCTTCGTGGCCGAGCATCTTGTCGTAACGGGCTTTTTCGACGTTGAGAATTTTTCCCTTGAGGGGCAGTATGGCCTGGAAGCGGCGATCGCGGCCCTGCTTGGCGGTGCCGCCGGCGCTTTCGCCCTCGACCAGATAGAGTTCGCAGCGGTCTGGATTGCGCTCCGAGCAGTCGGCGAGCTTGCCGGGCAAACCGCCACCATCGAGAGCGCCCTTGCGGCGGGTTAGGTCGCGCGCTTTGCGGGCAGCTTCGCGGGCGCGGGCGGCTTCAATGGCCTTGTTGATGATGCGCTTGGCGATGGGAGGATTCTGCTCGAGAAATGCGCCCAGACGCTCGTTGACGAAGGCCTGCACGGTGCCCGCAATGTCGGAGTTGAGCTTGCCCTTGGTTTGTCCCTCGAACTGCGGCTGCGGCAGTTTGACGCTGATGACTGCGACCAGGCCTTCGCGCACATCGTCGCCGCTGAGATTCTCCTTGAGGTCTTTGAAAAGGCCGAGCTGCTGGCCGATCGCGTTGATGGTGCGGGTGAGCGAGGTGCGAAAGCCGGACAGATGCGAGCCGCCATCGACGGTGTTGATGTTGTTGGCGAAGCTGAAGACGGTGTCGGAGTAGCTGTCGTTGTACTGGAGGGCGATGTCCATCTCGACGCCATCGCGAAACGCTTCCATCACAATCGGTTTATCGTGGAGCACGGTCTTGCCGCGGTTGAGATGCTTGACGAACTCGGCGATGCCGCCGGCGTACTTGAATTCGGAGCGGCGCGGCTCTCCGGTTTTGTTATCCGCCGTGCGCTCATCGGTGAGCGTGATCTCCAGGCCCTTGTTGAGGAAGGCCATCTCGCGCAAGCGTTGGGCAAGCGTGTCGTAGTTGAACTCGGTGACGGTGAAGATGCTCTTGTCGGGCAGGAAGTGGACCTTGGTGCCACGCCTCTTGCTGGTGCCTGCCAAGCGCAGTTCACTGGTGGGCGCACCGCAACTGAAGTCCATCTCCCAGGTGTGGCCGTCGCGCCAGATTTCGACGTTGAACTCCTGCGAGAGAGCATTGACGCAACTGACGCCGACGCCGTGCAGACCGCCTGAAACTTTGTAGGTGGAAGCGTCGAACTTGCCGCCGGCGTGGAGCTTGGTGAGCACCACCTGCACAGCGGGCATCGTCTTGCCATTGCCCACGTCCATCAGGTCAACGGGGATGCCGCGGCCGTCATCGACTACGGTAATGGAGTTGTCCACATGGATGACGACGTCGATCTTTCGGGCATAACCGGCCAATGCTTCGTCGACCGAGTTGTCGACTACTTCGTACACCAGGTGGTGAAGGCCCATGTCCCCGGTGGAGCCGATGTACATGGCGGGGCGAAGGCGGACGGCCTCAAGGCCTTCGAGAATTTTGATGTTTTCGCCGGTATAGCTGCCGCCATTGCCGTTGCCGTCACCATTACTTGGGAGTGGGTACTCATCGGGTACATCGATCGCCATTGTCTTAGTCGCCATAGGATTCCATCTGCGGTACTTACACTTCGCTGCTCAGGCTGCGCGCCCCGGTTGAGCGGGGCGGCGCCGGGACCCGATTCCGGCTGGAAAATGTGGGGATTGACCGTGTGAAATGCGGGGCATTTCAGGCCCTTCTGTCTGCGTCTATTTTAGCATGCGGGAGGGCGAGAAAAAGGGTGCGAATCAGGGCCATTCAGAGGCATTTGAGGGGCGGATTTCGGGACGGTGTCTATGACGTTAGTAATCTGTATCGTTACCATCTGTGTATCTATATGAAATAA
>Ga0181520_10005927_pt1 | contig 19075 bp, 11 predicted proteins | sample PEATcosm2014_Bin_29_FD_132451 | JGI IMG/M metagenome (GOLD analysis project Ga0181520, IMG submission 132451) | Peatland microbial communities from MTU Mesocosm Facility, Houghton, MI, USA - PEATcosm2014_Bin02_30_metaG | ecosystem: Environmental > Terrestrial > Soil > Wetlands > Peat | place...
GCTCATCGGGAGCCTGACCTTGGTCGCCAGGACGATCTCGTCCCGGACGCCCTTGAGGGCGTTGCCCAGGAGGGTCTCGCTCTGGCCCCGGCTGTAGACGTCGGCGGTATCGATGAAGTTGATACCCCTGTCCAGGGCGAGCTTCACCATCTTCGTCGTGGCGTCCTGGTCCAGGTTCCCCATGTTCATCGCCCCGCCGAACTGCATCGTACCCAGCGCAAGCTCACTCACTATCACGCCCGTGTTGCCGAGTCGACGGTATTTCATTTTTTGCGCCTCCTGGGGCCAACTATAGATCGGGGTACGGAGGCTGGCAATGCCGAGGGGAAAAAACCAGTATATTATTCGGGTGAGATCCGATCATGGCTCCTCGGGCGAATTGAAGAACGCGATCGACTTCGGCTCGGCGGAACGGGACGATAGGCCGGTCATGCAGCAGATGGCCGTGAGCAAAGGGGCCGTGCTTTTCGTGACCGCGACGGCCTCCTTCCTGACCCCCTTCATGTCCTCCTCGATCACTATCGCGCTCTCTTCCATAGGGAGCGAGTTCTCCACCGGCGCCTATAGCCTCAGCTGGATATCCACCGCCTACCTCCTCGCGGCGGCGGTATTCCTGGTCCCGGTCGGGAGATTGGCCGACATCCACGGAAGGAAGAAGATATTCCTTTCGGGCATGGTGGGTTACACGATCGTGTCTCTGCTCTGCGGCTTGGCGACTTCGGCGACGATGCTGATTGCCCTGCGCGCGCTGCAGGGCGCGGCGGACGCGCTCATGTTCGCCACCGCGACCGCTCTGGTGACCTCGGTCTACCCTCCGAACGAGAGGGGACGCGCGATAGGCGTGAACGCGGCCTCGGTCTACGGCGGACTGGCCTTGGGACCCTTCATCGGCGGTTCCATCACGCAGTATCTCGGATGGCGGAGCATATTCTTCGTCACGACGGGATTGGGCCTACTGGTCATCGCCCTCACCATCTGGAAGATGAAGGCCGAATGGGCGGAAGCGGCCGGCCAAAAAATGGATGTCATCGGCTCGTTGCTCTACGCCTTCAGCCTCCTGGCGGTGATGAACGGCTTCCGACTGCTGCCGGGTCTCGCAGGTCTCGCCTTGATGGTCGTGGGGGCGGCATTCCTGGGGGCCTTCGTGCTCCGGGAAAGCCGCGTGGCCAATCCCGTGCTCGACATGGGACTCTTCCGCCGCAACCGCGTCTTCGCGCTCTCCAATCTCTCTGCCCTGATCAATTACGCGGCGACGTTCGCGCTGATTTTTCTCCTAAGCCTATATCTCCAGTACGTCAAGGGAATGGGTCCGCGCACGGCCGGATTGGTCCTGCTCTCGCAGCCCATCATCATGGCCATTTTTTCGCCGCTGGCGGGTCGGCTCTCGGATCGCGTCGAAGCCCGCGTCGTCGCCTCTATCGGCATGTCGATAAGCGCCGCGGGGCTCCTTCTCACTGCCTTCCTCGATGCCGGTTCGACCGTGGCCCGCATCGTCGCCCTCCTGATGACCTGTGGCCTGGGATTCGCTCTCTTCTCGTCGCCCAACACGAGCGCCATCATGGGCTGCGTGGAGCGCCGGCAGTACGGCGTGGCCTCGGCCACTACCGGGGCGATGCGCCTGATCGGACAGATGCTGAGCATGGCGATTTCCGGCATGATCATCGCGCTGTTCGTGGGAAAAGGGCAAATCACCCCTCAAACACACGCGGCCTTCCTGAGCGGCTTTCGCGTCGCCTTCCTCCTCTTCGCCGGTCTCTGCGCGGCGGGCATCTTCGCGTCGGTCGCCCGGGGCAGGCTCCGAAAGTAGGGGATATCCCGGCTGTCACGCGCCTTTAGCCCATTTGGCTGCCCTGCTGCGGCCTCCATGGAGTCACGCGCGGCATCCATCGCGGGACATTGCGCTTGTATTCGAGATACTCTTTCCCGAATCTCTTTTCGAGTCCCGGCTCTTCCGAAAAACGGAAGTAGAGAGTATTTGCGATGAAGAACGCGGCCGCAAGGATAAAGATGGCATCCGACGCGAACGCCACCGCCTCTCCGAACAGTATGACCAGGATGCTCAAGATCATGGGGTTGCGTACGAATCCATAGAGGCCTACGACGACCAGCTTCTTCGTCGGATCCCAGGGCATGATCGTTCCATTCCCGATTCTGATCATAAGTCGGAAGGAAAGCGTCGCGAATACCGCTCCGATGATACCGAGGATCCCTCCAAGAACCGCCAATCCCAAGGAAGGGAGGATCGGAGATCCCGTTCGCGCATGCCGATGAGCGACGAGAAAATAGGGAAGGACGATGCAAACGAGGACCGGCGCGACGAAGGAGTACGCTTGCCGCAGTAACTTCCGCATCGCCGCCTCCGAATCCCGATTCACTCCGAGCTCCCCATATGAACGAGGATCTTGCGTCTGATCGGCGTCCGCTCGAGCGGGATATCTCCGCCTTCCTGGCGCAGGCCGTCCATCTCGACCCAGGCAACGCCGCGTTCGAGGCCTTCGGGGTTCTCTACCCGTATCTCGTAGACCGCTTCGCCGCGCCGATAGCTCAGGCTGAAGGTCTTCCAGGACCTAGGTATCGCCGGGTCGAGGCGCAGGCTGTCCCCGCGTATCTTCATTCCCAGGACCCCCTCGACCCAGGCGCGGTACATCCAGGCCGCCGAGCCCGTGTACCAGGACCAGCCTCCCTGGCCGACCCGCCCGGGCAGGCGATATATGTCGGCGGCGATCGCGTAGGGCTCGAGGGCGTAGTGCCAGGCCGAGTCGAGGTTGCCCGCGCGCTCGATGGGATTGAGCATGCGCAGCAGCTTTACTGCGCGCTCTCCGTCTCCCCTGCGCGCCAGGGCCATGACGAGCCACAAAGCGGCGTGAGTGTACTGCCCCCCGTTCTCCCGCACTCCCGGCGGGTAGCCCTTGATATACCCGGGCGAGGGCTCCATCGCGTCGAAGGGCGGCTCGAAAAGGAGCACGAGGCCTTCCTGCTCGAGGACGAGTCGGCCCCATGCGGACTCTAGCGCCAGTTTCGCGCGATCCGGCTCGGCCGCCCCGCTCAATACCGCCCAGGATTGCGGCAGCGAATCGATCTTCATCTCCGCGTTGGCATCCGACCCGAGCAGGGTCCCGTCGTCGAAATAGGCGCGCAGGTACCATGCCCCGTCCCAGCCCGACTGCTCGATGCGCCGGACGAGGTCCGTCCTCGCCTCCGCGTAATCCCGGCCGAGGTCGGGGCGGCCGATCGAATCGGACAGCTCGATCATGCCTTTGAGCGCTTCGGCGAGGAACCAGCCCAGCCAGACGCTCTCGCCCTTGCCTTCGGCTCCCACGAGGTTCAGTCCGTCGTTCCAGTCGCCTGTTCCGATGAGGGGCAGGCCGTGTGCTCCGGTCGTCGAGCCGCGGGCGAGGGCGCGGCGGCAATGCTCGAAGAGGGTCCCTCCCTCGGCGGCGAGTCCCGGTGTGATGTAAAGCTCGCGCTGGTCCATGGCGAGGGAGGGGGCTTGCAGGAAGGGGATCTGCTCTTCCAGTATGCCCTTGTCGCCGCTGACGCGGACATAGGCGGAAACGACGTAGGGCAGCCACAAGAGGTCGTCGGAGATGCGGGACCTGACGCCCGCCCCGGTCGGCGGATGCCACCAATGCTGCACGTCGCCTTCCTTGAATTGCCGGCTCGCCGCCAGGAGTATGTGCTTTCGCGCTATCTCGGGACGGATGAAGAGGAAGGCCATGGCGTCCTGCAGCTGGTCGCGGAAACCGAAGGCGCCTCCCGGCTGGTAGGTGGCCGCCCGCCCCCACATGCGGCATCCGAGGCTCTGGTAGAGGAGCCAGCGGTTGATAAGGAAATCCGCCGCGAGCTCCGGCGTATGCGCCTCGACGGTGCCCAGCAATTCGTCCCACCAAGCCTTCGTCCCCTCGAGGGCCTTCTCCATCGCGGCGCCGCTCCGGTACTTCAGGACCAGACTGCGCGCCTCCTCGCCCGACCCGGCCTGGCCCATCATGCAGACTATCTCGGCCGTCTCGCCGGGGGCGATCGCGACGAGGGTTTGCAGCGCGGCGCAGGGATCGAGGCCCGTCCCCGTCCGCGAGGAGAGCCGGGCCCGCTCCATCGCCGCCGGCCGCGCCAGGCTGCGGTTGCGACCGACGAAGGAACCGCGATCTCCGTCGAAGGAGCTCGCCTGCGGGCTGATGGCCGCGAAGGCCACTCGGTCGCCGTATTCGGGGTGGTACCGATTGCGCGCGTACAGGGCATGGGCGTCGTCGTTCCACGCCGTCGATACGTGCATCTGCGAGGAGTCGCGACTCTCGCCCAGCGTCCATTCGACATAGTAGGTGACCGACAGCGTGCGAGCCCTGGAAGAGCCGTTCCTGAGGCGCAGACGCTGGAGCTTGATCGGGTCGCCGCCCTCCTCGTCGACGGGCACGAAGACCGTCAGCTCCTGCTCGATTCCGCGGCAGTTGTGCTCGAAGACCGTATAGCCCGCGCCGTGGCGGGCGCGGTAGGCGGAGTCGTCGCGGATCGGCGCGGCCGTCGGAGTCCAATAGGAGCCCGTCTCCTCGTCCCGGACGTACAGAACCTCGGAGGGAGGGTCCGTGACGGGGTCGTTGCTCCATTCCGTAAGGCGGTTGCGCTGGCTGTTGCCGTACCAGGAGAAGCCCGAGCCCGTCTCGCTCGCGAGAGTCCCGAAGCTCGGGTTCGCGATCACGTTCACCCAGGGAGCGGGCGTGTTCGTCTCCGGGCCGAGGTAGATCACGTACTCGCGGCCGTCGGGGCTGAAGCCTCCGAGGCCGTTGAAGTAGGGCAGTTCCATGAAGGGCAGGGAAGCCGAGGCCTCGTGCGCGGCGCGCTTCCTCGGTCTGAAATCCGGCGGTTCGGGAATTTCCGCTTCCACGCCGCTTTGCTGGGCCAGGGCGCCTCGGGCCGCGACGAGCACGACGCGCGCCGAGGCCATGAAGAGGGAGAGATCCTCCTTATGGAGCTGATGGCTGCTCTGCAGGAAGACCCGGCCGTCCCGATCCTTCGACTCGATCGACGCATGGGTGCGGATCAGACGCTCGAGCTGCTCCCGAAGCGGTTGCTCATAGCCGCTCTCCTCCTCGTTGAGGATCACAAGGTCGGCCTTAAGCCCGTGCTTGCGCCAATAGGCATGGGCCTGGAGCATTTGGCGCACTACGGCGATGTCCCGCGTCTCGGCGATGCTCACCAGGGCTATGGGCAGGTCTCCCGAGATGCCGTAGGACCAGAGGCCCGCCTGTCCCATGCGATTCTCCTCGATGCGCTCGGCGGGAGGGCGCAGGAGGGGATTCGGGAAAATGAGATGGCCCGCGAGCTCCTGGAATCGCCGCGCCTCGTCGCCCTGGATGCGCAGCAGGCGGAGGTCCACTTGAGCCGAAGCCCAGGCGAAGTCCATGGCCCTGTCGATCGCGTGGGGATCGGCGTATTTCTCCATGAGGCTCAAGGCACCCTGTCTCGAATCGCTGGCCGCCAGGATGAAGGAGACCCGCGAGCGCTCGCCGGGACTCAAGGCGATGCCGTGCCGCAGGCTGAAGATGGGGTCCAGGACGAAGCCCTGTCCCCCGCTCGGCTCGGAATAGACGCCTATCGGATTCTCGAGCGTTCTCCCCCGACCGATGAACAGCCGCCGATCCGTCTCGAAGCGGAACCGCTCGTCGTCGGGCCGGTCGAGGGTGAAGCGATGCGCGACATAGATCTGCGGGTCGTCTTCCCCGCGACGCCTGCGGTAGGCGAGGAGAGCCCGATGATCGCGGAGGCCCTCGGTCTGTATGAATATCTTGTTGAAGGCCGGATGCTGGAGATCGGCGCGGTGAGACGCGAGGGAGAGCTCGGCGTAGCTCGTGAGCTCGAGCTGCCGGGTGCGGAGGGAGCGGTTGATCAAGGTGATCCGCCTGATCTCGACGTCGTCCTCGGAGGAGACGACGACTTCGGTCTCGACTTCGATGCCGTTGTCGACGCGTCGAAACACGGCGCGATCGAGGGCGAAGCTCGCCGAATAGCTCTCCAGCCTCCCATCCGCGGGGTGATAGGCGTTGGACCATAGGCGGTTCGAATCCGCCTCGCGGATATAGCAGGAGCTCCCCCAGGGATCCCTCGTGCGATCGGAGCGCCATCTCGTTATCTCGAAGTCGCCCCACCGGCTGTAGCCGCTCCCCGAGTTCGTGACCATGAGCGAATAGCGGCCGTTGCCGAGGAGTTGGGTCTTGGGCCTGGTCGTAAAAGGAGTGTCGAAGCCGCTCGCGGAGGGCGATATCTCGTCGATAGCGCCGGCCAGCGGCACTCTCTGACGGGGGGAAGCGCGGTACAGCGGGGGCGAGAGGGGAATGCTCTCCTGGAGCAGGGACTCGAAGGCCCGAACGCGAGGGTCGGCATGGAAATGGCGTCTGATCGGGTCGCCGTGGAGGAAGTGGCAGAGCGAGAGGAAGAGCATGCTCTGGTGATGGGACATATAAGTCCTGACGATTTCGCCCCGGCCGCCCAAGCGGCTCGATTGGCGGCTGAAGTCTATAGCCTCGTAGAAGCCGTATTCGTCCATGAGGCCCAGCGAGGACAGCCGCTTCAGGTTGCTCACGGCCTTCCTGGGCGAGACTCCGAGGGCGAGGACGCTGGCATAGGGGGCGACGACCAGCTCTTCCTCCTGGCCGCGCTTCAAGCCCAGCGCGGGCACGCCGAAGGCCTTGTATTGATAGGTCTTGTTGGCGTCGAGGTCGGTGAAGGCCGATTCCGAGATGCCCCAGGGCAGGCGGAACTTGCGGCCGTATCCTATATGGATGGCGACGGCGTCCCGGGCCGCCTTGTCGAGAAGAGAGCGCCCGTAGGAGCGCTGGAGAAGCAGGGGCATCAGATACTCGAACATCGTGCCTGTCCAGCTGAGGAGGGCTCGGCGCCGGCCGATCGCCGCATATGGCCTCCCCAGGGAGAACCAGTGCTCCGCCGGAACCTCGCCACGAGCTATCGCGACGAAGCTGCCGACGCGGGATTCGCTCGCGAGGAGATCGTAGAAGGCATTGTCCAAGCGATGATAGGAGACCTTGAAGCCGACCGCGAACAGTTCGCGCCGGCTGTCGTACAGAAAGCGCATGTCGATGGACTCGGACAGCTTCCGTATATCGTCGATGAGCCGATCCGCCTGGCCCATCGTCTCGCCGGCGAGCCATTTCGAGGTGTCGAAGGCCCGTACGACGCGATCGAGCCATTCCGCCAGCGGAGCGGCGGAGGGTTCCCGCCTATCCCTTATCGATCGCAGGATCGAGATGCAGCCCACCTTCCCCTCGGCGAGGTCGCGCAGGGAAGGGGCTTGCCGCCGATCCCTTCGAATGGCGACGATGGCCTCTTCGCCGAGGGCCGAGAGCTCGGCTTCGGTCTTCTCGGCGAGCGGCTCCCGCCAAGCCAGGTAGCGATTGGCGATGGCGAGCCAGGCCAGCTCCTCTTTTTTCGCCTGCCCCGCCCAATAGGCCGAGTCCCCATCCTCCTCCGAAATCGCCTTCGCGTCCCGCAGCGCTTCGTCCCGGCTTTCGTCCATGACGGGCCGGTCGAGCAGCTCTCCCAGGCCTCGCTCGAGGGACCAGAGGGCGCCGAGGAGGTTGCCGCTGTCCACAGTGGATACATAGCGAGGTTCCAGGGCCTTGAGGCTTCCAAGCTCGTACCAATTGAGGAGGTGGCCTTTGTAACGCTCCAGCTTGGCGATCGTCCCCATGGTGAGTGTCAGTCTCTCCACGACCTGGTCGACGGTGAGGTAGCCGAAATCCCGCGCGGCCAACGCGCTCAGCATCCAAAGCCCGATGTTGGTCGGGCTCGTGCGCATCGCCAGCTCGTTCTGGTGGAAGACCTGGTAGTTGTCCGGAGGCAGCCATGAGCTCTCGGGCGAGACGAAGTCCGAGAAATAGCGCCAGGTCTTGCGGGCCGTCTTCCTGAGGTATCGCAGGTCCCGCTCGGGGAAGGGGGAGGGCAGGCTCTCGCTTCCGCTCCCGAGGTTCAGGAGCCATCCTATCAGCGGCGAGAGGAGCCACAAGCCGAGCCAGGGCGCCGCCGCGGGGAAGGCGGCCGGCGCCCATCGCATCAAGGCCCAGCCGGCGGCGGCGCTGGACAGGCCGATGAGGCCCATGGACGAAAGATAGATCGGGAGGCTGGCGAGGAGGCTCGAGCGCTCTTTCCGGCTTTGAGTCCACTCGAGCAGGTGTCGGCGCGATGCGAGCCGACGATAGGAGACCCTCGTGATCGCGTCCAGGGCCAGCCAGGCCGCTTGGGGGATGAGGGATGCCTCCGCGATGGTGCGAGCGAAATCGAGGGCCAGCTTGGGAAAGGATAATCCGCGTAGACCATGGATAGTGGTCGCCGAAGTGAAAGGCTTGGCCAGGGTTTGGAAGAAAAGCTGAGCGGCCACCGCAATGGCGGATATCCATGCCATGTGCGGCGAGACGAGCCATCCCGTCGCGAGGAGGGCCAGGCTCGCGGCGGGGACGAGGCTGCGGCGAAGGTTGTCCAGGATCTTCCACCTGTCGAACCAGGAGAGAGCGTTCGGCCCGCGGCCGCCGCCGGGCAGCGGTACCCGCGGCAATATCCAATCCGCGATCTGCCAGTCTCCCCGCGTCCAGCGATGCTGCCTTCTCGCGTAGCCCAGGTAATCCCTCGGGAACTCGTCGAGGAGCTCGATGTCGCTGGCGAGGCCGACTCGGACGTGGGCGCCCTCGATGAGGTCGTGGCTCAGGAGCAGCTCCTCGGGGAAGCGCCCCGACAGCGCGCGGCTGAAGGCTCGCACGTCGTAGATGCCCTTGCCGTGGTAGGAGCCCTCGCCGGTGAGGTCCTGGTTGACGTCGGACACCGTCTTGGTATAGGGATCTATTCCCGCCGAGTACGAGAAGAGCCGGCTGAAGACCGAGGCGCTGGCGCTGGGCAATGAAGGGCTAACGCGGGGCTGGATGATCGTGTAGGTGCCGGCCAGTATTTTGCCCGCGGCGTCGAAGCGCGGCCGGTTGAGCGGGTGGGCCAGGGTCTCGACCAATCTTCGGGCCGAGCCGGGGAGCAGCTGAGTATCGCTGTCCAGGGTGATGACGAAGCGGACGCCGGCCAGCCGCTCCGCCTCCCCGACATAGACGAGCCGGGGCGAGCCCTCCGGCCTCGTCCCGTCGATCAAGCGGTTCAGCTCCTCCAGCTTGCCGCGCTTGCGCTCCCATCCGATGAACTTCCCTTCGGTCTCGCTCCATTTCCTCTCGCGATGGAAAAGGAAGAAGCGCTCGCCGCCGTAGCGCGCATTGAGGGCCTCGAGCCCCGACACGACCTGCGCGAGCAGGGCTTCGTCGGCATCGCTCCGCTCCTCCTCGGAATCCGAGTAGTCGGTGAACAGGCTGAACAGGAGATTACCCTCCCTGTTCGCCAAATAGCGTATCTCGAGCTTCTCCACCTCCGACGAAATCGTCGCCGGATTCGCGAGCATCATGGGCACGACGACCAAGGTTCGGAACTCGGCCGGTATTCCCGGGGCCTCGAAGTCCATCTTCGCGAGGTCGCGCGGAGGCAATATCCGTATCACTAGATAGTTCACCGTCTCGAGCGAGATCTGGCTCAGGGGAACCGCGAGGAGGAGGGCCATGAGGATGGCGATCCCGGGCGGCTGGCCGCAGAGTCCCGAGAGGACGGCGAGGGCCATGAACAGCGCGAAGAAGAATCCCAGCGCGAAGAAGAATAAGGACGAATGCCGGCGATAGGCCCAGGCCAGGACTCGGAAACGGGCGCCTTCCCTGCAGCCGATGGCGAGGCCGAACTCGCGCCTTCCCTCTCCGATCAAGCAGGTCCCTACGTGCCCCCGCCGCTCGTCCTCGGCCTTGTCCGCCATGGCGCGCGCCGAGAGGTCGAGGGCGATCCGCGCGACGCTCACCTCGCTCTTGCCGGAACGTCGAGCCAGCTCCTCGACCGCGCGCCGATACCGATCCCTCGTCGCGAAATCCATGCCGGCATAGATACCCGAAGGATCCAGCCTGAGCGTGCGCTCTACGTGGCTCAAGTCCTCGAATATCTTCCTCCAATCTAAGAGGGCGAGCTGTCTCAGGCTGGTGATGGCGTTGCCGATGGATATCTGGTCCTTGGTCTGGCGATTCTGCTCGCGCGAGGCGAGCTCGCCGAGCGGCTTTCGATAGACTCGCTCCAGCCAGCTTCGCACGGGCGCCAAGGCCGCCTCCTCGTCGAAAAGGTGATCTATCAATTGAAAAGCGAAATAGGAGCTCGGGCTCGTCCGGTTCTCGGTGAGCTCGGCCATGATCGAAAACAGGTGGTTCGGCCCCCTCCTGTTCGCGGCGATGAGCCGGTTCGCCCAGAAATCGGCGATCTCGCGGTCCCGCAGCTCGGCGAGGCCGCGGGAGGCGAGCTCCTCGACGCCTTCGATCAGAGCGATGCGCAGCATCTGCGGGATCGCCCAGAGCTCGGCGATCGTCAGGACGCTCAGGGACTGGTAGGCCTCGACGAAGGCGACGATGTTTTCGCGGTCCAGGCGCAGGCCCGCGTGCGAGACGAGCTCTTTGGCCAGCCCGTAGATGCGCGGCAGGCCCCGATGGGGCCTGCTCGCCAAGACGGGCAGAGAGCGGTAGAAACGCCGGGAGAGATTCTGCCGGACGTCACGGAGATTGCCTTCGATGACGTACTCGTTGTCGAGGATCCACTCGGCGATGGGCGTCGTGCGCCGCTCCAGGAGTCCCGCGTTGGACAGGTCCGAGCAGGCGAGACGCATCCATCGCTCGGCTCCCGCCAGCTCGTCGAGAAGTCTGGCGGCCCGCCGCCGTCTTATTCCGACTCGATCGTCCATGGCGAGACGGCGGCCGCGCTCCTGGCTCTGTGAGGTCGTCAGGGGAGCATCCAGGCTTCCCGAATCCTCGACCGGCCCCTCGCGCTTCGGATTGAGGACCGAGACGACCGGCGACATCTCGCCGCTTTCCCTCAGGTTGGCCACCGGGAGTCGCATGAGCTCGATCGGCGCCTGCAGGATCAGTACGCTTTCCTCGGTCGCCAACCATCGCGAATGCTCGACTAGGAGCCTCCGCTCGACGCCGTAGACAGATCGCCGCATCCAGGCCCAGCCCGCCAGGGCGCCGATGAGAGCGGCGACGATCATCGAGGAAGCGACGGAGGCGTGGGCGAAGAAGAGGGGCCAATACCGGCCAAGAGCCCAGACGGCGAATCCGACGAGCGCCGCAGAGAGGATGCCGGCGAGGACAGTCGCGAGGGCGCGGCGCCCGGGAAAAGGATCGGCGACGCTGACCGATGCGTTCGAGGCCTTGTGTATGAGAGCCGCGCGGCGGAAGCCTTTCCGCCTCAGCGCTTTGAGCGCCCTCCTCGCATCATCGCGCCGCACGAAGAACGCGGTGAGAATGCCTGCCTTCAAGTCTGGTCCTTCCCCATTTATTACAAGGTAGTCAGCCTACAGCCGTTCACCAAGCTCGCTGCGTATTTTACCGCTCGGGACCGAATCGCTATGCGCGCTACCGCACGGAGCGCGGAGCCACGGTCCTTCGCCTCCCTATGTTCGATAGCAGACAGACCGCCGCGAGCCTCTAGAAATGAGGTACTAATGGACATAACTTGTATGAGCAAAATCGCCCGCCTTCACATCTCGCCGGTTGGAGCCCTGGAATGGAAAAACGGCGCGGACTTCGCCCCGAAGCCCTCGAGGCCATCATCGTAATGATCCGACCGCCTGAACGAAAGTGTGGGGGTAGCGGAGAAGACCGGAGCGCCGGTGCACCGCGCTTTCCGGCGCCGGCGCGAGGACTTCGGAGCGTGGGGGAGTTGCGGGACCGATGCCCATGGTGCCCGACCCGTCCGCCGCCCGCGCGACACGAAGGCTATGCTCGAATCGGATCAGACCGTTAGGCAGGGGCGCCCGACGCCACGGGGGGCTGGACACTCCCGCAGGCGCATGATGGATTTAAGCGCCGAGGACGTCCAGCCCCTCTGGCGTCGATGGCGGGCCCCCCTGCGTCGAGGGCTGATACGATTCGTGATTTGATTTTTGTCGCGCGGGCGGTGGACGACACCGCCGTACTCCCCTTTTGACGATCCCTCCCCTCTTCGGCTATAGTTCCCTACTTTCGTTCTACCAAGAGGTCACCGTCATGGCAGAGAAGATCACCCCCCGCGGCGTCGACTACTCGCAGTGGTACATCGATATCGTCCTCAACGCGAAGCTCGCGGACTACAGCCCGGTCAAGGGCTGCATGGTGGTGCGGCCGCGGGGCTACGCGATATGGGAGCGCATCCAGGCCGAGATGGATCGGCGCTTCAAGGAGACCGGGCACGAGAACGTCTACTTCCCCATGCTCATTCCGATGAGCTTCCTCAAGAAGGAGGCCGAGCACGTCGAGGGCTTCGCGCCCGAGCTGGCGGTGGTCACGATCGGCGGGGGGGAGGAGCTCGAGGAGCCCCTGGTCATCAGGCCGACGAGCGAGACGATCATCTGGTCCAAGTACAAGGACTGGGTCCACTCCTGGCGCGACCTGCCCCTATTATATAACCAGTGGTGCTCGGTCCTCCGATGGGAGAAGCGCACTCGTCTTTTCCTGCGCACGGCGGAGTTCCTCTGGCAGGAGGGCCACACGGCCCACGAGACCGAAGCGGAGGCCGTCGAGGAGACGATGAGGATGCTCGAGGTCTACCGCGACGTGGCGGAGCGCCATCTCTGCCTCCCCGTGATCGCGGGCCGCAAGAGCGACGCGGAGAAGTTCGCGGGAGCGATGGCCACCTACAGCATCGAGGCGATGATGCAGGACAAGAAGGCCCTCCAGGCGGGCACGAGCCACTTCCTCGGACAGAACTTCGGCAAGGCCTTCGACGTCCAGTTCCAGAGCCGCGAGGGCAAGCTCGAGTACGCCTGGGCCACGAGCTGGGGCACTTCGACGCGGCTCATCGGCGCGATCGTCATGACCCACTCCGACGACAAGGGCCTCGTCCTGCCTCCGAGCCTCGCGCCCGAGCAGGTCGTCATCGTGCCCATCATCCGAAACGACACGAAGGCGGCCGTCCTCGCCTACGGAGACAAGATCCTGACCGAGCTCAAGGCCGCGGGGATCCGCGCCGTCATGGATTCGGACGACTCGCAGTCGCCGGGCTGGAAGTTCGCGGAATGGGAGATGCGCGGCGTGCCGCTCCGTATCGAGATAGGCCCCCGCGATATGGAAGCGGGGAAGGCGATGGTCGCTCGCCGCGACACCGGGGAGAAGGCGCCCTTCGAGGTCGCCGGTCTCGCGGTCAAGGCGCGGGAGCTCCTGGACGCGATACAGAAGAATCTCTACGACAGGGCGCGTTCCTTCCGCGAGGCGAATACGATATCCGTGGTCGACAGGGGAGAGCTCTTGGCCTTCTATGGCGCCGACCGCGGCGAGTCGGCGGGGACGTCGGGCGCGACGGGCGGCTTCGCGGAGGGCCTGTGGTGCGGGAGCGGCGACTGCGAGGGCGCCCTCAAGGCCGAGACGAAGGTGACGATACGCTGCCTGCCGCTGGGCAGGCAGAAGGGCGTCTCGGGCACATGCTGCCTCTGCGGCTCCCCCGCGCGCCACAGAGCTGTTTTCGCGCGAAACTACTGATATACATGCCGGAACGAAGAGCATGAGGCGAGGATTCGCTATCGGTTTGCGCACGGTCCTTGCGCTGGCCGCAGTCATTCTCGTTTTGGGATCGGCCGCTTGCTCCAGGCGGCCTGTTCAGCCCGCTGCCCCGGTCTATCCCTACAAGGCCGACGTCGAGAAGGTCTTCTACGCGACGAGCTCGGGCCTTACCGAGGCAGGGGGAATAGCTGCCCAAGCGCTTGCCGCGTCCGAGGCGCCGAATGCCTCGGTCTTGAGCTCGGACGGAAAGGTCATAGCCGCGGCGGTCAATGGCTGGGGGCTCGAGAGGGTCGAACCCTCGCCGGACGGCAGCGCCTACCGCCTCGTCTCTTCGCCTTATTGCGCGGGCTTCGCGGGCCTGTCGACCGCGGGAATCTGGCCGCGCGGCGGCGGTTTCCTCGTGCAGCTCTACCGGAATCCCTTCGCCGATACGGCCACCGCCGATGCGTCCCCGACCGGAGCATCCTCGGGCGCCCCGGCGGCATCGGCCTCGCGCCTCGTCTTCTTCGGCGAAGGCGGAGCCGCGGCTACGGACCTCTCTCCCTTCCCGAAGGACAAGGACGCGGGCTTCGAAGCCTTCGCCCTCCTGCCTTCGGATTCCGGCTGGTTCGCCGAGCTTCGCAAGGACGGGCCCGAGCGTGTCGACTCGAAGTTCTTCGCCCTAGACGACCCGCTCGCGGCCGCGCCGGCCCTGCGGGAGATCCGCCGATCCGATTTCGAGTCGGCTCTCGCGCCTCTGTCCCTCTCGAGCCTCGATGGGGTCTTGGGCGCATCGCTTCGCTCCGCCCTCGGGCTCCTGGGCGGGGGCCCCTGGCTCATTCGGCTCCGCTCGGGCGCGGGGGCCGACCGCTGGTACCTCTCTTCCGGCAAGGCCGAGGAGGCGAACGGGGCTTTCGCCTGGAGCTTCGCCGATAGCGCGGCTGGGGTTCTGGTCATGTCTCCCGACGGAAGGCTGGTCCTCTCCGACGGCGGAGGCGCGAGATCGTTGACGGCGATTTCGCCTCCCGTCGATGGCGCGAGCTTCACGGCCCTGGCGGCGGCGGGGAATATGGCGGCGGCCGCATGGGAGAGCGGGGAATTCCCCGATATCTCCTCGGCGGGAATCGCTCTGGTCCCGCTGCGCTAGCCTTGCGGCGGAGCCGCGCCGCGATACAATAAGGGCGTGATGCGCAAACCATTCTGCGTCGCGGCTGCCGCGATCGCGACGATCGTCCTCGGCCTCCTGCCCGTCGAGGGCGGGGACGCCCTCGAGGCTCCCGTGGCCCTGCGGCCCAGCTCGGGGGTACTCTTCGAAAGCCTGCTGGACCCCTCGTTCACGACGCCCGGGGCCGCGGTTCGGGTGCCTACGCCGAGCATCAACTACGATTTGGGTTGCGGAGTGATCATGCCCTTCTCGGAAGGCTCGCGCTTCAGCTTCGAGCCCTCGGCCGATCTTTATTTCTATAATGCCGAATATACGCCGAACGGCCAGGCCGTCCCCACCTTCGAGGAATATACGTCGGCATTCGTCCTGGGGCTGCTTCTCGACGCGCCGGTGGTGTACAGCCTTCCAGTCGGGCAGAAGCTGACCTTCGGCTTCGGAATAGGCATCTGCCTGGACGCCCGAGTCGCTTTTCCCGTGGCCGGCGCGATCGAGGCGGACGCTCCTCAAATCAATAGCTATCTATGGGGCGAGCTGCGATACCTGACGCCCTCGACCCTCATCCGCGGCGAGTACGCGCTGACGGATCGCGTCGCGTTCGGGTTCATGGGACGGATACTCTGGCCTACCTTCAATCTTTGGTCGGGCAACGGCTTCGGCTTCTTCGACCAGGGGATATACCTCGTCGACCTGACGATACGCTATGAATTGGGCAAGGCCCGCCTCTCGAGCGCCGTCCCCTCCGGCGCCCCGCCGAGCGCGACCGCTCCCTAGGCGCCGCCGGACCCCGCTCCGTTGCCGTGCCCGCCGCCGCGCGCCATCGCCAGGCCGTGGCCGAGCAGGGGCGAGAGGACTCCCGCGCAGAGCCTGGCCGCATCCGGCGAGCCGGGGAAATTGACGATGTACTGAGCCCCTCGCATGCCCGCGACGCCCCTGGAAAGGGCGGCGAAGGGCGTCCGCGCGAGCGACGCGGCGCGGAGGGCCTCGGCGATGCCCGGAAGCTCGCGGTCCATCCAGGCGCGCGTAGCCTCGGGCGTTCGGTCGCGGGGCGCGGGGCCGGTGCCCCCGCAGGTGACGATCCAGTCTGCGGCGGCGGCCCGCTCGAAGGCGGCGCGCAAGGCATCCGGCTCGTCGGGCACGACTTCCCGCCCTATCTCCGCCTCGGGATAGGCTCCGGCGAAGATCCTTACGATCTCGGGCCCCGAGAGATCCTCGTACTCACCGCGCGAAGCCCGGTCAGAGACTGTAATGACCCGTATCCGCACGTCCGATCCTCCCCCCGGCGACGACATAGGCGAAGACGCCGCGCCTCGGCATCACGCAGTCCCCCGTCAGGCGCCGTATCGCGCAGCCCGCATGGCATTCCTTCCCGATCTGCGAGATTTCCAGGATGGCGTTCCCTATCTCTATGCGCGTCCCGAGGGGCAGGGAGGGGAGGTCGATGCCGCGCGTCGTGATGTTCTCGGCGAAGTCGCCCGGCCCCACTTCGATCCCTCGGGCGCGAAAGGCCTCGATGTCCTCGGCGCCGAGGAGGGAGAGCTGCCGCTTGCCGGGACCGGCGTGGGCGTCTCCCGCGGCGCCCAGGCCCGCGACGAGGTCGAGGAAGCCCACCGGCGTCTTGACCGTCCCCTTCCTGTCCGAGGAGTTGAGCGACACGATGGAGAAGTCCCCCTCCACGGTCATCGGCCTCCCTCCGGCTCGCCCTTGGTCTTCTCGATGAGGAGTATGCCCTCGATGCGCATGGACTTGTCGACGGCCTTGCACATGTCCCAGATGGTCAGCGCCGCGACCGATACGGCCGTGAGGGCCTCCATCTCGACGCCGGTCCTCCCGTTGCACGAGGCGCTCGCCTCGATGGCCACGCCGGCTTCCTCGAGGGCGAAGGCGAGGTCGACGCGATCGACGTTGAGGGGATGGCAGAGCGGGATGAGCTCGGCCGTCCGCTTCGCGGCCATGATGCCCGCCAGTCTCGCCGTCGCGAGGACGTCTCCCTTCGCGATGGAGTTGGCCTCGATGAGGCCGACCGTCGCGGGATCGAGGGCTATGCGCCCGCGGGCCCGCGCGGTCCTGGGGACGACGGGCTTTCGCGATACGTCCACCATGCGGGCGGCGCCCGACTCGTCGACGTGGGTGAATCCTTTTTCTGCCATGGCCGCCTTATCCTCCGATCTGTCCGATGCGGAGCGTCGTGCACGCTTCGCCCCGCTCGGGCTTGCGCCCGATGCAGGCCTTTAGGCTCTCCTCTATGCGCTCCAGGTCTAAGGGCAGGGCCAGGTCCGAATGCAGGCAGGGCATGAGCCTGCCGTCGGCCAGGAGCCTTATGCGGTCGCAGGCCTCGCAGCGAGGCGGCCTGTCGAATCGCGGATCGTAGACCTTAGTCTCGCGCAGGTCGTATCGCCGGATCCGCTGCGAGGAGGCTCCGCGCTCGCGCCCGTAGCGCTCGACGGCGCAAGCCTCCTCCTCGGCGCGGGAGTCGCCCTCGGCCAGCACTATGTTCAGCTTCACCGGGAGTCCGGCGCCGAGGGCGGCGTCTATGCCCGCGAGGACCTCGGCGAGGGATCCGCCCCGAGTCATTCGCTCATAGCGCCCGCCGTCCAGGGTGTCGAGGGACACGTTGACCGAATCGAGACCGGCGGCCCGGAGATCGGCGGCCGCGGCCGCGAGCCGCGTGCCGTTCGTCGTCATGGCGAGGGTCTTCAGGCCCGGAATCCTCGATAGCTCGCCTACGAGGCCGACTATGCCGTCGCGGAGGAGGGGTTCGCCCCCGGTGAGCCGCAGCTTTTCCACGCCGAGGCCCACGGCGGCCCTCGCTATCCGCGCGATGGAGTCGAGGGACAGGAGCTTCCCTTTGAGGCGGCGGTCCTCCGATTCGGGGGGAGCGCAATACTCGCAACGCAGGTTGCAGCGGTCGGTGACCGATACGCGCAGATAGCGTATCGGACGGTCAAATCCGTCGCGCATCGACCTCTGTCCCTCCGGCGATATCGGCTTGCCCTATCTCGAGGCGGACGAAGGCGTCCGCGCGCGCGAGGACGTCCAGCATGGTGGAGCCCGTGTACCTGAGCGGGGCGGCGACCCCGCGGGCGAGGCTCACGGGCAGGAATTCGACGCGGTCGGTCTCCCGGCGCGAGAGGGCGCTCGCCAATCGCGCCGGCTCGATCCTCGCTTCGTAGCCGTGGCCGGAAATGCGCCGCAGGAGGGGCTTCACGAGGACCTCGAAGTTGACGAAGGCGGCTACGGGATTGCCCGGCATCCCGTAGCCGAGGACGGCGCCCCGCCGGGCGAGCATGGCCGGCCTTCCTGGTCTCATCGCGAGGCCGCGGAAGAGAGGCGAGAAGCCGCAGCGCTCGAAGGCTCGGGGGACGAAATCGAAGTCGCCGGCCGAGACGCCTCCCGAAACGAGGACGAGGTCGGCCCTCTCGGCGGCCGAGGCTATGGCCTCGCGCAGGGCTTCCTCGTCGTCGTCGACGATTCCGCCGAAGGAGGCTTCGCAGCCGAAGGCCGCTGCCTGGGCCACGAGGAGAGGGCCGTTGGAATCGTAGATGCGTCCGGGGGCGAGCTGATCTCCGGCCGCCTCGAGTTCGTCCCCGGTGCTGACGACGACGGCGCGCGGCCTTTTAGCGACTTCGATCTCGACGATTCCGTTGGCCGCGAGGAGGGCTAAGTCCTGGGGCCGCAGGGGCCGCTTGGGAAAGAGCTCGGCTCCCGCGCGGCTGTTGTCTCCGCGCCTCCGGATGTTCGCCTCGATCTCACGGGCGGCGATCCGCACGCGATCGCCTTCGACCTCGGCCAGTTCCACGCGGTGCACGGCGCATGCCCCCTCGGGAACCGGGGCTCCGGTCATGATGCGGACGCACTGGCCGGGAGAAAGGGCCGGCGAGGGCGGAGCGCCGGCGGCTGAGAGGCCGACTAGGGCGAAGGAGTCGCCGGTCTCGGCCAGGCCCCCGCCGGCGATCGCGTAGGCGAAGCCGTCCATCGTCGCCTTGTCGAAGGGAGGCTGGTCTAAAAGGGATACCGCGTCGCGGAGGGGTATTCGGCCCAGGGCCGCCGCGAGGGCCACCCTCTCCGGCGGAAGGCGCAGATCGATCGAATCGATGAGGCGCAGGGCGTCGTCGGGATGCAGCAGCATCGTCTCAACCTCGCGTCATAGGCTCAGCGTGCGACCGGCCATGAGCAACGCCGCGATCTCGTACATGTTCGAGACGCGGCCTACCGCCAGCCTGTCCTTGAGGCCGAGGAACTCGAGACAGGTGCCGCAGGCCAGAATGTCGACGCCTCGCTCCGCGATCTTCCTCAGGTTCGCCAGGCAGTCGGAGCCATCTGTCGCCAGGCGCAGAGCCGA
>Ga0181520_10005929_pt1 | contig 19074 bp, 12 predicted proteins | sample PEATcosm2014_Bin_29_FD_132451 | JGI IMG/M metagenome (GOLD analysis project Ga0181520, IMG submission 132451) | Peatland microbial communities from MTU Mesocosm Facility, Houghton, MI, USA - PEATcosm2014_Bin02_30_metaG | ecosystem: Environmental > Terrestrial > Soil > Wetlands > Peat | place...
GAAGCTTAGCCATTCCTGGATGCCTATGTGGCTAAGTTCTGGCGTGCGTTTGGCTAGGTCTAAAAACAAGACCAGGTCGAGGGCTAAGGGGGCGGCTAAGATCGAGTCTCGGCAAAGAAAGTCTACTTTGATTTGCATGGGGTAGCCCAGCCAGCCGAAGATGTCGATGTTATCCCAGCCTTCTTTGTTGTCGCCGCGGGGGGGATAGTAGTTGATCCGTACCTTGTGGTAGATGTTGCCGTATAAGTCGGGGTACTTATCCGGCTGGAGGATGTAGTCGAGGACGCCTAGCTTCGATTCTTCCTTGGTCTTGAAGGACTCGGGGTCGTCGAGGACTTCGCCGTCGCGGTTGCCGAGGATGTTGGTGGAGTACCAGCCGGCTACTCCTAACATGCGGGCCTTGAAGGCGGGGGCGAGGACGGTCTTGAGCAGGGTCTGGCCGGTTTTGAAGTCCTTGCCGCAGATGGGCGCGCCGGTCTGGCGGGAGAGCTCGATCATACAGGGCAGGTCGACGGTGAGGTTGGGCGCGCCGTTGGCGAAGGGGACGCCTTCCTTGAGGGCGGCGTAGGCGTAGATCTGCGAGGGGGCGATGGCGGGGTCGTTGTCGACGAGGGCCTTTTCGAAGGTGGCGACGGTGGCGTGGCAGGGGGCGGGCTCCAGAAATATTTCCGTCGACCCGCACCAGATGATGACCACGCGATCGACCTGGGATTTGAAGCGCTGGATGTCGGAGCGGAGCTGCTGGGCGAGGTCGCACTTGCTCTTGCCCTCTTTGACGTTGGTGCCGCTGAGGCGCTTCACGTAGTACTGGTCGAAGACAGCGGGCATGGGCCGGATGGCTTCGAGGAAGGGCTTGATGCTGGTGAGGTGGTCGCGGTCGAGGACGGCGGCGTGGGCGGCGGCCTCATACATATTTTCGGGGAAGATGTCCCAGCCGGTGAAGACGATGTCGTCGAGGGAGGCGAGAGGGACAAATTCTTTAATGAGGGGAGTGCGGTTGTCGGTGCGCTTGCCGAGGCGGATGGTGCCCATTTGAGTAACGGACCCGATGGGTTTGGCGAGTCCCCTGCGGACGGCTTCGACGCCGGCGATGAGGGTGGTGGCGACGGCCCCCATGCCGACGGTCATGACTCCGAGCTTGCCTTTGGCCGGCTGGATCGCCGGTTTTTTATCAGACGACATTATGAGTGCTGCCTTTCCGGGGGGGATAGGAAGTATAAAGTCCAAACGGATAGTCTCTCGCTTTGGGGGCGGGAGTGCAAGGTAAAGAACAGCATCCGGTAGCCTGTGGCCGGAAGCGGGGAGCTCGAGTTGAGACTTCCAGCTTCCGGCTTCAGGCCGCTTCTTCGGGGCGGACGCGATTGCGCCAGTGGGTCCAGAGGAACCAGAGGATGGCGAGGAGGAGAAGGATTTCGACGCCGAGGTGGAAGCGGTGGAAGGCGGCCTGGAAGCGGGGATTGCTGTTGAACGACGCGCCCAGCTTCATGCCGATATACGCCAGCACATAGCACCATGGCCACGAGCCTACAAAGGTGTAGATGTGGAAGCGCACCGGATTCATTTTGGCAACGCCCGCGGGGAAGGCGATGAAGGTGCGAACGATGGGCAACATGCGGCCGATGAGGACGGTGACCGAGCCATAGCGCGCGAAGAAGTGGTCGACGCGGTCGAGGTCGCGGCGGCTCAGCAGCAGCCAGCGTCCGTAGCGTTCGACCATGGGGCGGCCACCCTTCGCGCCGACCCAGTAGGCGGGGATCGACCCGAGGTTGGAGGCCAGCGAGGCGACGGTGGCGAGCAGGACCAGCTGCATCTGCGAATGCGCGAGCGCGTAGCCAGCCAGCGGCATGATGATTTCCGACGGGATGGGAACGCAGGCAGACTGGATGGCCATGAGCACCACGACTGCGCCATAGCCGCCGGCGGCAACGAGGCTTACCAGCAATGCGAGGATTTTTTCGGACATGCAGGATGAGTTTACTGTGAAGCGGCAACCCGGCCCTCACCGGCTCCGCTATACTTCTTCACAACCCCGATCATGAAGCGCCATGTCCTCATCTTCGGTGTCGCCGGAGGCCTCCTGATCGCCACCCTCCGGTACACCGAATACCGCTTTATCGTCATCGAACACTCGGTCGAGCTATACAGCGCGCTGGTCGCCATCCTGTTCGCGGCCTTCGGCATCTGGCTTGGCCTGCGCATCACGCGCAGCCGCGAAACCATCCGGGAAACCGTCCGGGAAACCATTCGGGAAACGGTCGTGGTGAAGGAAGTGCTTGTCCCCGCGGAAGCACCGGCGCCGGAACCCTTCGCTCCGAATGTGGCGCGCCAGCAGAGGCTCGGCATCACGGCACGGGAGCTTGAAATCCTCACCCTGGTGGCTCGCGGCTACAGCAATCGCGAGATCGCCACGCAGGTTTTTGTTTCCGAGAACACCGTCAAGACACACTGTGCCCGCGTGTTCGACAAGCTGGGAGCCGCCCGCCGCACCCAGGCCGTCCAGCGCGGCAAAGAACTAGGCCTGCTGCCGTGAGGACTCCCCCGTCCAGGCGGACGGAACTGGCCATCCAGGTGGACCCCCTTGGGGCAACCGCATCACCCAAAGGCATGATTTCCGCTCCGTTGCTGAAAAATCACACGAAAGGATGACGACATCCGGCCCCATTCCATCGCATTGTGACTTTATTCTGACTCGCACCTGACTCACACCAGACTCACACCAGACTCGTACCTGACTCGTAACAGGAGCCTCGCATGAAGAAAACCGTTCTCACCTTCGGCCTGATTGCCGGCGTCATGATCTCCGTCCTCATGGGCGGAAACCTTCTCCTCGCGAGCAGGATCGGCGCCGGTCACAGCCTCGTTCTCGGCTACACCGCGATGGTGGCGTCGTTCCTGCTCGTCTATTTCGGCATCCGCAGCTACCGCGACAACAGTCTGGCCGGGCAAATCTCCTTCGGCCGCGCCTTCGCCTGCGGCATCCTGATCACTCTCATCACCACCGTGTTCTACGTCGCCATGTGGGAGATTGTCTACTTCAACTTTATGCCCCATTTCATGGACAGCTACTTCGCCGCGCAGATACACAAGGTCCAGTCCTCGGGACTTGACCCCGCCACCACCGCGGCGCGGGTCGCTGCCATCGAGCATTCGCAGCAGCTCTACCAGAATCCCCTGGTCAATATGGCCTACACCTTCATGGAGCCGCTGCCGGTAGGCCTTGTCATTACTCTCATCTCCGCCGCAGTTCTGCGCCGCAAAGCCCCGGTTGAACCCAGCGCCGCTCCCGCAGCGGTGCACCCATAAATCGAAAGGCGGGGGCGCGAGCCCGGCCTTCCGTCTTCTAAACTGTAAAAAAGGTTATGACAGGAGGGTGCATGGCTTCCATCACTGGCTTTGGCGGCATATTTTTGCGAGCGGATGATCCAAAAGCTCTGTATCAGTGGTACGAGCGGCATCTCGGTCTGGTGAATGGCGGCGGTTCTTTCACGTTTCCCGCCCCGACGCAACACCCCCAGGTTGTCTTCGCCTTTTTCAAACATGACAATGCATACTTCCCTCCGGCGCAGAAGGCAATGATCAATCTCCAGGTGGACGATCTTGACGGTGTGCTGGATCGTTTGACAGGAGAAGGTGTCACCGTCGATCCGAAGCGCGAGAGCTATGACTTCGGAAAGTTTGGCTGGATCATCGATCCGGAAGGAAATCGTGTCGAGCTTTGGCAGCCTGTCGGCGAGTGAATGAGGCCGTCGACACGCAAGAAGCTGCACGAAATGATAGAGAGCTACGGGATCAGGAACAGCTTTGAGATTAATCCGGTACGCGGACGAGCGCGGTGGCGGATCGGATACAGAATCGCGTGATGCCGTTCTTCAGCCAGAATCTGTGCACCGAAAGGTGATGGCGGGGCGGACTGGACTGGGGTTCGTCAGGTGCGCGCAGGGGACTCGTCTCCACGCACCCGACGAAAGTTTCCAGCAATCGGCGCGACTAGCGGTCGTGATGATCGTAATCGCAGTCGCAGTCGTAATCTTCGACTTTGCCGCCCGGCTTGATGACGTGGCGCGGCGGGGGAAGAGTGACGAAGACCTTAGCGGCGGTCTCGTTGTTGAGCACGGTGGTGTCGAGGACGCAGGAGTCGAGCAGAGTGGGATTGGTGATGCCCGCGGCTCTGCAGGTGCGGAGAGCGCGTTCCGACTGCTCGGGGGTGAGGTCGGCTGCCGAGAACGCTTTCTCAGGAATGCCGAAGCGCGATTCGCCGGTGAAGAGGGACTCTTTGGGCGGCACGCGCCAGCTCTCGGCATAGGAGCGATAGAGGTCGGTGAAGATCAGCGGAAATGTCAAAGCCACTTCGCCGGAGGTGATGAGCTGGCGGCCGTTGCCGAGGGGATTGCCGAGAAGGCCGCGGACATTGGGGCGGGGGGAAAAGCCGAGGCCGACAGCGACGTCGATCCATGTGCTGTTGAGGGTGGCGCGCAGTTGGTCGCCGGTTTCACTGGAAACGGTATAGACATTGCCCTGCTTAGAGATCTGGACACCGCTGGGCAACAGCAAGGGGCTGCCGTCAGCCACGGTCCTTACTGTTCCATCGACGACGAGGCGTACCGGCTCGATGTAGATGGCGACGCGGGTGCTGCCCATCTGGGTGGCGACGGCTTTGTTGACGGCTGCATTGGGCCAGGTGGGAGCGCCGGATGCCTGGCGCGCCTGGACGATGAAACTGCCGCCATCCTGGGCGAGGATGTAGTCGCCCGAGGCCTGGAAGTCGTAATAGAGGCCGTCGAAGGTGGTGATGTGGGTATCGCCTACGGTGACTGCGCCGGCGCAGGTGGTCTGCGTGGAGCCGGCCACATTGCTCTCCTTGAACACGAGCGAAGGCGTCCCGGAGTGTGAGACGGGAGGCGTGAGGTCCACGAGGGTGAGGTTGTTCGACTCGCCGGTAAAGCTCTGCTGGCCGCAAGTGGGAGCGAGGGCTGTGCCACTGGCGACGCTGGTGCGCACGACCAGGGTGGAGCCTGTGTTAAAGTTGGCCGCGTCGCTGCCGCCGTCTCCGAAGACGTTGAATTCGGCGATCTGCCACTGATTGCCGAGATCGGGGAAATAGTTGTCGCCGGGGCCGGTGGAGACCGAACCGGCGGTGACGGCGATTTCGTCGTCGGCATTGCCGTTGACGCCGGAGGTAGTGCCGGTCATCTTGAGCACACCGAGCGAGGAAGCAGGTTCCGATGCCGGGGAGATGGAGGAAGCAGCGTTGCGCGCGCAATAGACGTCAGTGGTGCCTGGAATGCTGAACGGGCACCACCCGTTGGAAAAGACGTGAGAGCCATCGCAGCTGGGGCTGACGGGAGTGCGGCAGGAGGCGCCTTGTGCGCCCCACCTGATCATCCAATACTGGATATAGGCGGTGCCGCTGCTCTCGTAGACAAACTGCTCCCATCCGCGGCAGGCGGAGTAAGTGCTGCAGGCCGAGGTTTTGAAGTTATCGGTGTTGAGCTGGAGGGAATAGGTATTGGCGGTACCGGCGGTATTCGATTCGCTGGTGACTCCGCTGACGCTATCAAACGAACCTTCGCCTTCAGAGATAAAGCCTGACGCCGGTTGAGCGGAGAAGTCGGGGCCAGTGCCTCCGACGGTGTTGGGCAGGCGGACTCCGCCGACGCGGCGGGGGTAGAAGGGCTTGGTGGGAGGAGTGGGCTTGCAGGGCACTTCGCGCCAAGCGGTCTCAGGGTAGGTGGCGGTGAAGCAGCCTCGTTTGGGCCGGCGAGTATGCAGGATGGCGCGACGCCAGGTCTCGCGCTCGACCGCGGTTGCCTGCTGGGCGGCGTTGGTTTGGGAGGAGGGCGCGGCCTGACTGGGCTCGGGCTTGTCTTCGGCCAGAGCGTTGGCCGTGAAGGGTGCTGACGCAGGAGTAGCAGACAGCGCGAAGAGCAGAACGCTGACGTTCATTGCAGCACGCGCGCGACGGCCCATCAAACTCCGTTCGAAGGCCGCGTTTCTCGATCGCATCGAGGTCCACAGCTGGCTGATCATGGGATCTCCTTTGGGGACGACTGCCGGCATCAGAGTGGGGATGTCATGGCAGATGGTGCGGCGAGAGGCGAAATCGTTTCGCGCCGGACCCAAAAGATTCAGACGGCGCGCAGGGTCCGGCGTTCGATGCGTTTTTCGTAGTGGGGGCCTTTGAGGATGCGCTGGACGTAGACGCCTGGAGTGACGATGGCTTCGGGGTCGAGGGCGCCGGGTTCGACGAGCTCTTCGACTTCGGCGATGGTGATGCGGGCGGCGGCGGCCATCATCGGGTTGAAATTGCGCGCGGTCTTTCTATAGATAAGGTTGCCGGTGCGATCGCCTTTCCAGGCTTTGACGAGGGCGAAGTCGGCGCGCAGCCAGGATTCGAGGAGGTAAGGACGGCCCTCGAAGGCGCGAGCTTCCTTGCCCTCGGCGACCAGAGTGCCGGCTCCGGCAGGGGTGAAGAAGGCGGGAATGCCTGCGCCGCCTGCGCGGATGCGTTCGGCTAAGGTGCCCTGGGGGATGAGGCGGAGGTCGAGTTCGCCCTTGATGACTTTTTCTTCGAGGAGCTTGTTTTCGCCGACGTAGCTGCCGGTGTGGGAGGCGATCATGCCGGCTTCGAGCATGAGGCCCATGCCGAAGCCGTCGACGCCCATGTTGTTGGAGATAGTGTGGAGGCCGGAGAGGCCGCGGCGGCGGTTTTCTTCGACGAGGGCGTGGATGAGATTTTCGGGGATGCCGCAGAGGCCGAATCCGCCGAGCATCAGGGTTGCGCCGGAGGGGATGTCGGCGACGGCGGCTTCGGCGGAGGGGACGACTTTATTCATGCGGGTTGATTCTTCGAGGATGACTCAGCAGGATAGCGGGCGAGGCGGGGGTTGCGCCAGCGGACGCGGCGCGCGAGTGGACCTCACGGCTCGTGAATGGCGGCCATCGGGTCGATGCTCATCGCGCGCAGCGCGGGCAGCGACGAGGCCGCCCCCGCCACGACGGCCAGCACTAGGGTGACGAGCGCGAAGGTGAGAGGGTCAGCGGGGCTGACTCCGTAAAGCTGCGCGCCGATGAACCGCGTTAGCGCAACCGTGAGAAGGAGGCCGAGAACAATCCCGAGAGCGGCGAGCCGGAGACCCTGGCGGAGGATCAACCACAGCACGTCGCGGCGTCCCGCCCCCAGAGCCATGCGGATGCCGATCTCGTGTGTGCGCAGCTGGGTGCGGTAGGCAAGCACGCCGTAGATGCCCGAGGCGGCCAGCACCAGAGCCAGCAGCGCAAAGGCCGAGGCGAAGGTGGACTCCATGATGGCGAATGTGCTGGCGGACTGTGTGGTCTGACGCAGCGGCCGCACGTCGTAGACCAGCCAATGCGGGTTAACCTGGTGGATGGCCTTCACCACCATGGGCGCGGCTGCCTGCGGAGCGCCGGGAGTCCGCACCTGCAGGATGGTCTCCGGATCGCTCGACTGCAGGATCGAGTCGTAGATCATGGGTTCGGGGGTTTCTCCGAGGTGCAAATGGGCGGAGTTCTTCGCCACGCCCACCACCGTGTAGAGCGTGTTCCACATGCGCAGCCTGCGGCCCAGCGGATCCTTTCCGGGCCAGTAATGGGCCGCGGCTGTCTGGTCCACGATCATCACCGGGGGCGCCTGTGCATCGTCCGCATCGGTAAAGGCGCGGCCCTCGACAACAGAAATCCCCATGGTTGCGAAATACCCGGCGGAAACGTCGGCGCGGTCCACCTCACCCGATTCATGCGGTTGCGGCACATAGCCCTCCGGCCACGCGTCGCCGGTCTTGCGGCTCAGGCTCATCGGCAGCCAGTCGGTCAGCGAGACTTCCATCGCTCCGGGAAGTTCGCGCGCCCGCGCGAGAATCTTCTTCTGGAACTGCCGAACCTCGCTGCGGGAATATCCGGTGTCCAGGCCGATGGTGGCGGTCAGCACATGGGCTTCGTCGAAGCCGCGCCAGGCGTTGGCGGTGTTGTGCAGGGTGCGCAGGAACAATCCGGCACAGACCAGCAGAGCCACCGAGAGCGCAACCTGGGCTACGACAAGCCCGCTGAGGACGTGCCGGTTATGCGACCCGGACGACAGATTGAGGGATTCCTGGCGGAGCACTTCGGCTGGTGTGATGTGGGAGGAACGCCAGGCGGGCAGCGCACCGCAGAGCACGCCCGCGGCCACGGCGACGACCAGCAGCACGAGCACAACGCCGGGATCGACCCTGCCACTGACGGCGATGGGGTTGGCATTGGGAGGAATGAAGCGGCCCAGCATTCTCGACGTCCAGAGGGTAAGCAGGAGAGCAATGGCGGATCCGGCGAGCGAGACGATGAGGCCCTCGAGGATCATCTGCCGCATCAGCACAGCCCGGCCCGCGCCCAGCGACTGGCAGATGGCCAGGTTCCGCGCGCGCCCGACGAAGCGCACCAGCATTAATGTGGCGACATTGGCGCAGGTGAGCAGCAGCACCAGCGCCGCAAAGGCGAGCAGGACCGGCAGCGAACCGGAAAAGTAGCCATTGCCGCCGAAGGGCGAGCGCCACAGCGGGTCAAGCGTGATGGTGTTGACGCCGAGGTGCGCCGCGGGATAAGCGGCGACCAGCCGGCGCATGATCGTCTCCAGGTCCTGGGTGGCCTCGCGCCGGCTCACTCCGGGGCGCAGGCGGCCCATCACGTTGAGCCATGCATTTTCACGATGCAGCACATTCCAGTCGTTGCCGCCGGGCGTCGTGCTGGGGGCGAGCGGCGCCCAGATGTCCTCGCGGATCGCGGGCATGCATCCGACGAAGCCTTCCGGCGCGACGCCGATGATGGTAAACGGCTGATGCTGGACCTCGATGGATTTCCCGAGGATGGCGGGATCGCCTCCGAACCGCGTCTTCCAGAGAGAGTAGCCAAGGACGACGTAGGGCACCCCGCCGAGCCGAGCCTCTTCATCGGTGCGGAAGAATCGCCCCAGAGCGGGCTTGATCCCGAGCACATCGAAGTAGTTCCCTGTCACCTCTGCGGCGTAAATCCGCTGGGGCGAGTCGCCCGCGGTCAGAGTAGCCCACTCGTGGTGGTAGCCAAGGATGCCGCTGAAGGTGCGGTTGGCGTCACGCAGGTCGCGGTAATCGGGATAGGAGAGGGGCGGGGACGGCGAGATGTTCCAGGTTCCGCGCATGATGGTGACGAGGCGGCTGGTGTTGCGGGCGCCGGGCACCGGCCGCAGCATGGTGCCCTCGATCCAGCTGAGAGCGGTGCTGGTGGCGCAGATGCCGAGGGCGAGCATCAGGATCGCGGTTGCAGTGAACCAGGGGCTGCGGCCCAGCTGCCGCAGAGCATAACGGATGTCGTGGAACAGGCCAGCCATGAGGGTTCCTCTGAAGTGCCGCTGTCCGAGACATAGTGAAAACCACGGTGGTTGTCAGTGACCGATGTCACGAGGAACGCGCTGCTGAACGTCGGGGCTGCTGCCGGCGGCGCATCGGCGGGCACTGTAGCCGCTGCTGGGCGGCGTATGCGGATGGGTTCTGGAAGCGCGCCCGTGGATGCGGTCGGCGCGAGGTGGCGGCGGAGAAGAAGGCGGTATAACAAAAAACAACGAGGCCGCCTAACCGATTTCTGAATCAGGAGGCCTCGTTGTCCGAGGAGAGTTGCTGTGTGAGAAGCCCGCCGGGACCCCTCACGCATACATGGACACGGCGGCATAACCAAAGTTGCGGCGGCGGGAAATTTTTCAAAGTTCGGGCAATCAGCGGATTCCGGGATGGCGTGACCCTTGAGGTGCAGGCGGAAACGCCAAGGTGCTATTCAGACGGAAGGGGCGGGCGGGAGAGACTGGGGTTACTCGCTGGGAACGAGTGTGGCCGCGAATGGCGCGGTCGCGGAGGGTGACCCCAGGATGCGTGATTTTCTGATCGCCGTTTTGTTTGTTGCTATGGTTCTGACCCCGGCCGTTGTCGCGGCCCGGAGCGGGCGGGATCTGCACGAATAAGCTGGGGATGCCGCCAGTAGTCACCTTACCGGGCTCCCCTTCGTAACGCCTTCCCTTTCACGAATCTTCGCCTTTAGGGCACCCATCGACTACACTTGGTGTTCAGCTAAGTGAGGAAACCGCGATGCTTGTCGTGATGAAGGCGCAGGCGACGAAAGAAGAGATACAGGCGGTCTGCGAGCATATCGAGGGGCTTGGGTATCGCGCCCATCCGCTGCCCGGGGCGCAGCGCACTGCTATTGGCATCACCGGCAACCAGGGAGAGGTCGACCGCGGAAATATTGAGGAGCTGGCGGGGGTTGCGGAGGTCATTCGCGTCTCGAAGGCGTACAAGCTGGTGAGCCGCGACGTGAAGGAAGAAGACACGGTGATCCGGTTTGCCGGCACCGACGCGACGATTGGCGGGGCGAAGCTGGCGATGATCGCGGGGCCGTGTTCTATCGAATCAAGAGAGCAGGCGTTTGCGATTGCCGAGCAGGTAGCGGCGGCCGGGGCGCAGTTTTTTCGGGGCGGCGCATACAAGCCGCGGACTTCGCCGTATGCATTTCAGGGGCTGGGCGAAGAAGCGCTGAAGATTATGGCGGAGATTCGGGAGCGCTATGGGCTCCGGATCGTGACCGAGGCGATTGACCACGAGGCGCTGGAGCTGGTGGCTGAGTACGCGGATGTGATCCAGATTGGCGCGCGGAACATGCAGAATTATTCGCTGCTGAAGGAAGCGGGCCGGAAGCGCAAGCCGGTGCTGCTGAAGCGCGGGCTGGCTGCGACTCTGGATGAATTTCTGATGGCGGCCGAGTACATCATGAGCGAGGGGAACTACGAGGTGATCCTGTGCGAGCGCGGGGTGCGGACGTTTGCGGATCACACGCGCAACACGCTGGACCTGAGCATTGTGCCGGCGGTGCAACGGGAGAGTCATCTGCCAATCCTCGTCGATCCGAGCCATGGGACGGGCAAGCGGAATAAGGTGTTGCCGCTGGCGCGGGCCGCGGTCGCAGTGGGCGCGGATGGGCTGATCATCGAGGTGCATCATCAGCCGGACAAGGCGCTTTCAGATGGGATGCAGTCGATTCTGCCGGAGCAGTTTGCGCAGCTCATGGATGAGTGCTCGCAGATTGCGACGGTGCTGCATCGCAGCGTGCCTCGGGGGATCCATGTGGATGAGGGCGCGGGCGTGGTTTCCGCGAGATAATTCAGGCAGCAATCGGCCGCAATGGAGAATGGAACGCTGCCTCAGGTGGTCAGAATCATCCCTCAGCGGCTGAAGCCGGATTTCACCTGCGAGCTTCATGGCACCCATTCGACTCGCCTCACGCAGTTCGGCGTTCGCTCAGGGCAGGCTCTTGAAGCCGTGCCCCTTCACAGCGAATCGCCTCGTTTGAAAACTCGCTTATCGCCGCGTTTGCTTCTCGCTGTTGCGCTGGCATTACCGCTGGTTCCGGGGATGGGCGGGTGCCGGAAGAAGCATTTTCCGCAGTATCCCTCGAATTTTCGTGAGTATGCCTGGGTGACGAATGGCGGCGGGAACTCCGTCACTGTGTTCGATCTGGTGACTATGCAGACGGCGGCTACGGTTCCGGTTGGGGAGAATCCGACGGACGTTGTGGTGAGCCCCACGCGAGACGAGGTTTACGTCGTCAATACCAGCAGCGAGTCGGTAAGTGTAATCGACACGGTTACAAATCGCGTGACGGCGACGATTGGGGTTCATCGTGAGCCGGCGTCGATGAGCGTGGACGACGCGGGCGAGCGCGGATACGTTGCGAATGCGGGCTCGAACAATGTTTCGGTGATCGACCTGGTGCGGCGCCGGGAAATTGGTGCGGTCGGCGTGGGGGAGTCGCCGGGAGTGGTTCGCGTTTCGCCGGATGGGGCGACGCTGGTGGTGACGAACCGCGATGGCGGCAGCGTGAGCGTGGTGGATGCGCGGCAGATGCGGGTGCGCGCGGTGCTGAGCGGGTGTGCGGGGGCGTCCGACGCGGTGATTCTCCCCGATTCGTCGAAGGCGTTTGTGGCGTGCACGGGCGGACATCAGGTGATGGCGGTGGGGCTGAAGAAGCCGGAGAGCCAGAACTGGGTGGGCCAAAATCCGCAAGAACGAACCGACCGGCTGCTGGCGTTTCTGGATGTGGGCCCTTCGCCGGTGCATCTGGCGATGAAGCCGGATGGGGGTGAGATTTTTGTTTCGAACTTCGGCGACGACACGATTTCGGAGATCGCAACAGGCGCGAATGAAGTGGGCGGAGCGTATACGGTGGGGGCGGCGCCGCTGGGCGGGATTGTGACGGCGGACAATGCGACTTTGTGGGTGAGCAATTCTGGCGACAACACCGTCGCTGCATATTCGATTGACGATGGGAAGCTGGTGAACACGGTGCAGGTGGGCGATGGGCCGGGGCCGCTGGCGTTATCGGGCAACGGATTTTTACTGCTAGCTGTGGATCGACAGGCGGGCGATGTGTCGGTGGTGAAGACGATCAGCTACACGGCGAAGGGAGTGCCGATTAGCGGATCGCTGTTCACGGTGCTTTCGGCGGGGAAACATCCGAATGCGATTGCGGTGAAGAGTTTTAATGTGAAGTAGCTGGAAGCGAGCGAAGTGCGAGCGAGGAACGAGCGAAAGGCGAGTAAGAAGCGAGCGGGGAGGGTGGGCTATTTGGCGGTTAGTGCGGTTTTGGGGCGGCGCCAGACTATCGCCAGTTCTTCGCGGTCGAGGATTTTGCGGACCTGCAGGCGGGCGTGATTGGACCAGGGGCCGACGGGATCGAGCTTGACGTAGGCGATCCAGTGGCGCAGGGCACGGCGGCGCTCGTTGCTGCGCTCGTAGGCGAGCGCGAGATTGTAATGCGCGTCGGCATAGCCGGGAGAGAGACGAATCGCGGATTTGTAGGCCTCGACCGCTTCGGGGAGGCGCTGCAACTCGTCGAGCGCGTTGCCGAGATCGAAGAAGGCGAGCGCGTAGTCGGGATTGGCGATGCTGGCGCGGCGATAGAGCTGCTCGGCGCGTTCGAACTGGCGCTTGTTGTAGAGAATCGTGCCGAGGTTGATGGCGGCGGGCGCGTGCTCGCCGAGCGACAGTGTTTCTTCGTAGAGTTTGGCGGCTTCGTCGACCTTGCCTTGTTCCTCGCAACGAACGCCCTCGAAGAAAAGCGAATTGATTTTGTTCTGACGCTGGGTTTCGGAGACGGCGCCGTCGTCGACGATCTCAAGGCGGGAGCCGCTGCCTTCGAAGTCGAGCTCGAACTGACCGGCGATGGGGTCCATGGTCGTGCCGGAATGGCGGAAGACGAGACGCGGGCCGCGCAGTGCAATGCTGGCCTGGAGCAGAGGGTTGGGGATTCCGGAAACCGCCCTCATGGCGTGGACGCTGGCTTTGATGTTGGAAGCGGAAATGCGCTGGGCGCGGAGATCGCGGAGCTTGCGAAGCTGAACCAGATCGTCGAAGCCGTAGTCGGATGCGAAGGCGATGAGTCCGGCTCTCTCCCACGAGCTGAGTTGCCGGGAGGTGATGCGCAGTATGCGAAGAACATCCTGGCGGCTATATGGATTCACTTTTTGAGGGCGGTGTACTGCTCCTGCTTCCTCACGATTATCCCAGGGTCACTTTGCGAGAGCAAGGGCGCGGGACAAAAAATCAGTGGATAAGCAGGTACGAATCTGATACGTGGCAGCGCGGGTTCACAGGCGCGTCATGATGAGAAGCCGCCACCACAGAGGACACAGAGTTCACAGAGAGTGGGAAGCAGGGGAATCGTTGCGTTTGCGTTCGTCGACGACGATGGTTTCGGCGAGGCGATCCCGGGTGCGCGGAAGCGTCCTTGACATGCATATACAACGTATATACGTTAAGAGATGTGGATGTTCGGTATTCGTTTCACGGGCTGTTGTTCGAATGGGATGGGGACAAAGCCGCGACGAATTTGAGGAAACACGGAGTTTCTTTCGAGACCGCCTGCGAAGTGTTCCTTGACCCGCTGCTTTTGCAGGGGACCCCGATGGAATTGCGCAAGCGGTGATCGGCGAAACTCTGAACGAACGTTTGCTCTTCGTAGTGCAAATCATCAAGAACGATGAAGTGGTTCGGATTGTTTCGGCTCGTCCGGTCACTTCGCACGAGAGGCGAGAGTATGAAGAATCGCAGCGGGAAGAAACCGCGGACGATGCCAACGGAGGCGCAGCGAGTCTGGAAGCGGCTTCGTCCGGACCGGCCCATGACCACGATCAGCATTCGCATTCCTGAAGACGTGATCGGCGATCTGAAGGACATCGCTCCGGCGCTGGGCTACTCGGGATATCAGCCGCTCATCCGCGCTTATATTGGGCGCGGGCTGCGGAAGGACCTGGAGAAGCTTGACCGGTCGCCGGGACAGGCCCTGGCGGAAAGTCTGCGCAAGCGCGGGATGAGCGACAGCGTGATTGCCGAGGTGATTGCCGAGGCTAAGGTCGGCTGAGTTACTTGCCCTGGCCGGCCGCCCCACTTGCGGCGGGTGCGGGCGTCGCTGAGGGCGCGGGGCGAATGAGGACGGCAGTGCGCGGGAAGGTGAAAGTGCCGCCGGCGTCGTCGATAACGTTGATCTGGCAGATGTAGGTGCCAGGTTTGAGGCTGTCGAGGGGCACGTCGAATTGAAAGGCGACAGCGCTGCGGTCGGGCACGTTGAGCTGCGTGGCCTGGACGAGCGGTGTTTCGAAAGCTTTCGCAGATCCCTGGAGAAATTCGATGCTGGTTATGACGCGCACGGGCGGGGGTGCGTTCTTGTCGGATTTTTCATTCTTCTGGGGCGTGGGTGCGGGCGCTGCTCCGTTGGCTGGCGGAGCCGATGGGGTTGCGGTCTGCGCCGCGGCGGTTGCGTGCGCGGGGTCGTAGACCTCATAGAGCAGATACATGTGCTGGTCCTGGCGGAAGACGTGCGGGAGATTCGGCACGAGCTGCTGGCCGTCGCGGACGAGCGGCGAGTCCTGTTGCTTTTTGTTGGCAGGCATGCGCTGGCTGGCGAGGAGGACGGAGCTCATTTTGAGCGGGACCTTTTTGAGGTCGGGGACGGTGAGGTCGGTTTCAAAGGAGCCCATGCGGCCGGTTTCATTTTCACGGACGACGAATTTGACGTGGTATTTGCCGACAGGAAGCGTGAAGCCCGTCGTGTACTGCACGTTTTTCTGGCGGACCTGCTGCGATTCATCGATGGCGAGCTTGACCGTGTCGCGAATATCGCCGATGTCGTGGCCGGCGGTGTCGCGGACCTGGCCGATGACGTCGAGGGTGGCCTTGTCGCGGTCGCCGCCTTTGACGAAGGGGATCTGCGAGCCGGGGACGACGAGCGAGATGGGGACGAAGAAGCGATTTTCCGCGGTGCGGAAGTAGAGGGCCTGCATGTAGACGGTCATGTCGGTGGAGGGCAGGTCGCTGGCTAGCTCTTCCTCGAGCTGACGCTCGCGCTCGTCTTTGGTCGCGTGCTGGTAGTCGGCGGGCGCATAGTAGCCCGGGCGATATTCGAGCTTGACGTCGCTGCGATTGATTTTGACGGAGAGGCGGCGGTAGCGGCCGTCGCGGCGCAGATCGGTGGAGTGAAAGCCGATGACGTAGTAGGCCGAGGTGTCCTTCTGGATGCGATCGAAGGCGCCGGAGAAATCGTTGGAGTCGAAGAAGGCCTTGCCTCCGGTGTCGGAGGAGAGCGTGGCCATGACTTCCTGGGTGTTGAAGTTGGAGTCGAGATTGTTCTGGAGGGCCGCGCCGTTGAAGGAGTTGGCGCCGCGGACATTGCCGGTGGTGGCGTCGCCGAGGGGCGAGATGGCCTGGAGGCCGCGCGCGTCTACGCTGTAGATGGCAATATTGGCGCGGACGGAGGCGTTGATGGCGGCGTGGAGCGAGGCCTGGTTTTCAATGCCGTCGCGCTGGATGCCGCCGGAGAAATAGAGGAGGGATTTTTTCTCGTTGAGATAGCCGAGGGATTTGGAGATGTCTTCGATGGCGAAGAGCTCGCGGTCGGTATTGATGTCGTTGTATTCGGATTCGTCGGGGGTGAAGGAGCTCGCGTCTTCGACCTGGTTGCTGGTGCTGGTGGCGCCGGGACCATAGCCGGATCCCTGGGTTCCGTTGTAGCCGTTGACGGCTTTGAGGAGGAGATCTTTGCTGGCGGTGAAGTCCTGATCGAGGGAGAGCGTGGCGTCGAGGGAGACGACGGCGACGAGGTCGGCGGGGTGCATTTGCTTGTTGATGTAGTTGCGCGCGGCGTCCTGGGCGCGGTCCAGATCGTCGGGCTGCATGGAGGTGAGGTCGAAGAACATCACGATGAGGCGATGGTTGCGCAGCTCTTCGGGAGCAGCGGTGCCGGCTTTGGCGCCGAAGACGCCGTTGGGTGAAGCGGCATTGATGGTGGCTTCGTTGAGGGCGGCGGCTTCGTCGACGTTTTCGAAGTCGAAGCTGGCGATGTGCTGGGGCTTGCCGTCTTCGGTGACGGTGAAATCTTTTTCGGTGAGGCCCTTCACGACGGCGCCGGTTCTTTTGTCGCGGACGACGACGTTGGTGAGGACGAGATCGCTGTTGACCTTGAGGGTGAAGGTGGAGCTTTGCGCGGGCTGGTCCTGAGCCGGCGGTGGTGCCGGCTCCTGCGGGAACAAAGGCAGGGCAACGAGAAAAGTGGCGAGGGCGGCGAGGCAGCGTCTCATCATAGCTAGAACCGGTAGCGGCCCATAAAGGTGAACTGGCGCATGGGCGCGGTGGAGATGACCTGGCCGTAGGTGGCGGAGCCGAGGGTGGAGTCGACGCCGGAGTACTCGACGGTGTTGAAGACGTTGTTGGCGGAGGCGCGGAGCTCGAGGGTTTTGGTGTCGCCGAAGCGAAGGGACTTGGAGGCGGACCCATTGAAGGTCCATAGGGCTGGGCTCGGGATACTGAAGCGCGAGGCGGTGCCGTAGACGTTGGCGGGAGACTGGAAGGCGGATTTGTTGAACCAGTTCAGCAGGGAGCCGCCACCAGAGGTGAGGGAGCTGCCTGGGACGCGATCGGGGCGGAGGGAGTTGGTGGTACCGCGGGATACGTCCTCGACAGTGGCCTCGTAGTGCGGCGTGAGCGGGTTCCCCGTCGAGAAGGTGTACGTGCCGGAAAGATTCATGTTGGCGAGCACGTGGCCAAACCAGCCGGTGGTGAGCAGATGAGTATCGGGACCGAAGGGAAGCTCATAGACGAAATTGCCATTGACCCGGTGGCGGACGTCGAAGCTGGAGTTCGATTCTTCGGCGCGGATGTTCTGCCAGTTCTGGACGATGCCGCCAGAAGTGGTGCCGCCGTTGCCTCCGACGGTGGTCGCATCGTCGATGGAGTGCGAGTACGTATAGGTGGCCTGGAGTGAAATGCCGCCGCTCATGCGTTTGCGCGCGCTGAAGGTGCCCGCGTTGAAGCGCGAGAAGGCGAGGGAGTCTTCATAGTCGTAGGGAACGGTGAGTGAGGGATCGTTGATGGCTGTGGGCAGCGTGGTGGCGCCGGTGGAGTCGACGAAGCGGCCTGGCGCGTCGATGATGTCGAGGCGCGAGCCTCTGGAGCCGTTGTAGCCGAGGTTCAGGAGGATGTTCCAGGGCAGCGTGCGCTGGAGGTTGATGTTCCACACCTGGACCCAGGGAAGCCGGTAATTTTTGTTGACGGAGTAGTTGCCGATTTGCTGGCTCTCGGGGACGGGGAACCCGTTGGCCAGCGAGATGGCAGGACCGCTGCCGGCGATGTTCGTTTGGACGTTGGCAAAAGGCGGCTCGAAGGCGAAGTTCTGCACGAATTTCACGTACTGGCCAACGGTGTAGTTGATACCGTAGCCGCCGCGAATGACGGTGTCCTTCCAGGGGTGGGTGGCGACGCCGAGGCGCGGGGAGAAATTATTTTTCTCGGGATAGATGAGGTCGCGCGGATATTTTCCGCTGAAGGGGCCGACGGAGTTGGGCGTAATGATGGCGACCTGGGTGAAGTTGTAGCCGGGATCGAGGGTGGCGAGGCGGTCGTTCTTTTCCGAGTACGGGGAGTAGTAGTCGTAGCGGAGGCCGAAGAGGAAGGTGGTGTTCTTCATAGCGCGCCAGTCGTCCTGGGCGTAGCCGTCGATTTCATTCTGGCGAAGGTTCGCTTCCTGGTAGGCAGCCTGGAGCGTGGTTTCCTGAGGCAGGCCGAGCAGCATGTCGGCAAGCGAGGAGCCTGTTGTGGCGAAGCCATTGGAGCCGGTGCTGCCCGTGCTGCCTGATGCTGGATTCTCGGTGAATAAGCCAGTGAAGACATAGGTGCCGGTGGAGTTGGTGTTGCCGATCATGTCGTCGTAGACGCGGCGGAAGTCGCCACCGAAACGCATATTGTGTTTGCCGTGCGTCCAGGCAACGGAGTCGGTGAGGGCGACGGTTTGGGAGAGCGTGAAACTGGGCTGCTGCTCGTTGAGTCCGGTGAACTGATTCAGCGTGACGTTGGGCAGGCCCCAGAGCTGCGGCGACTGTGGCTGGCCGGTGAGGCCGATCTGGTCGGCGATGTTGGTGAGGTTGCTGAAGTAGTTGCTGGCCTGGGAATTGGTGCGATTCCAGTTGGCGTTGACGCTGTCGGTGAGGCGGCCCTTGCCGATGGAGTAGCCGAGTTGCACGGAATATTGGTGCGACTGATTCTTGCCGCCGAGTTCGGGGAAAAGGTTGAGGCCGTCTGAGGCGGAATGGCTGTAGTTGAAATTCACATTCATGCTCTGCGTGATGCCCTGGTTGCCCTGGCCGAGGACCTGGCGCGCCATACGCACGAGGCCGTTGGCGCCTTGCCCGGCCTTGCCGAAGTTGTGCATGAAGCGGACGCCGATCTGCGTCGAGTTGGTGGTCGCGGAGGTGAGGCGCTGGTAGTCCTCGGTCGCACCGGAGAGATTGGGCTGCGGGACGTAGTTGAGGAGCGCGCTCGCCTGCGATGCGATGCACTGCGAGGGGATCACATTGCCGATGAAGGGCGTACCGGGCGTGTTGCCCCCGGCGGTGCAGGATGAGTTTGCGGGATCGTAGATGGTGATTGGGTTGCCGGTGGGCGTTGTGAGAGCGCTGAAGTTGCCGCCGCGTTCGGCGAGTGTGGGGACGGTTCCGTACTGATCGAAGGGCGACGA
>Ga0181520_10005930_pt1 | contig 19073 bp, 15 predicted proteins | sample PEATcosm2014_Bin_29_FD_132451 | JGI IMG/M metagenome (GOLD analysis project Ga0181520, IMG submission 132451) | Peatland microbial communities from MTU Mesocosm Facility, Houghton, MI, USA - PEATcosm2014_Bin02_30_metaG | ecosystem: Environmental > Terrestrial > Soil > Wetlands > Peat | place...
CGTCCTGCGAGAGAGCGACGACGACGCTTAGGGCAAAGCACAGAGATAAAATAGCAAACCAAAGAGTTTTCAAGGAAAGGGACCTCCGTTCCAAGCGATTAGTACCTCGGCGCTTTGTTAAAGTGGGAAGGCGGGCTGGCCGCCTTCCCGTGCGAACTTACAAACCTTTACGCTGCTACGGCAACTTTATGGAAGGTCGAGGCGACAGCCTCAAACGTCTGAACCTTGGGCGTTCCATCGATCATTCTTGCAAAGGTTTTCAACACTTCTGGGTAGGTATTGGTGTTGTAAGCTTCTGCATTGGCTTTGCTCTCCCACAGACTGATCGCAACCACATCTAGGCTGCCGGGATTTGACAATGTGATTTCGTCCTGGAAACCCTTCTGCTTGCGAAGTAAAGGAAGGATGTCGTGCTCAAAGGTTCGGGTGTAATCAGAAAGCATATTGGATTTCAGATGAATCGATACATTGCGTGCAAACATGGCAACCTCCTAGGGTTGGAGTTGCTAAGAAAGAAAACTTCAGATGGGCTGACTTAGTTCAGGGAACCTGAAAGAGTAAGAAGAGGTACTTGCTCAATTACAAGGCTAGGCTTCTCCGCAACGGTTGTCAAATTGCAACTGGAACCGCTTTAGTTTGGGCGAGGGCTGTTCAACGAACGCCCCATGAGTCTGACCGGAGCCTGACTTGGACAGGAGCTTGACTTGCTGTGTGAACAGCGTTCAAAAAGTAGATGTGGCGCAGCGAGTGGATGGGCTACGTTTCCTGTATACAAATATACGGCTGCGCCACCAGAGGAACAGAACGACCGTAGGCCGTATAGTTCCTTCACATCTGCCCACAGGCTACAACGGTGGCCTATTGGTGACTGCTCAAAATTGCTCAGGTTTCGGAATATTGGGTGTCGGCGCTTGGTCAGGTGCTTCAGCGCGACCGAATGGCGGATATGCCCGCCGCTTCAACTCAAAATACATGATCCAAATTGACCTGTAGACGTCCCCCGACTCGTGAAATCATCGGCTATGGGTAAGAGAAAAACAAAAAAGCAATCGGCCAAAGCGACACTCGCCGAAGTCGTCAAGGAAATGGCGAAGCCGAGAGTGGCTATGTCTGCAAGAGAGTAGAGTTCCGTTTTTTTCGGAACGAAGTTCTAGTCGTGGAGAACAATGCCGAGAAGTGAACTGTGAACCTGTAATTCATCACCAACGTCATAATCAATGAATCCCAATTTCCTAAATCTGTTCATGAAAAAGCTCACCCGCGAGCGAGTTGTACCCACCATATCTGCCAGCATCTCCTGACTCATCTTGGGAATTGCAACTTCGTGCTTGCCTTCCTTGCCGAAATGAGCCAGCAAGAGCAGAATCCGAGCCAGTCGTTTCTCGCTGGAATTAAAAAGCTGGTCAACCAAATCCTCTTCGTATCGGATGTTCCGTGTCAGCAAAAATGCAACGAACATATCGGAAAACGCGTGTTCCCGGTGAAGCACTTCCACCATGTACTTCTTGTCGATTCGCATCACAGAGCAATCGCTCATTGCGGTCGCGGAGCAAAGCCGAAGAAGCTGCCCGGTAAGGCAACCTTCCCCGAAGAAATCGCCCGCGTTCAGAATGCCAATTGTGGCTTCTTTCCCGATCTTCGATACAACGGTGAGTTTTACCTTTCCTTCCTGTATATAAAAAACAGCATCGGACGAGTCGCCCTGAGCAAAGATCGTCTGCTTTTTGGGGAACGCTGCGATCTTTCTACCGCCGTCGATAGTCGAAAGGAAAGTCTTGGGATCGAATTTGATGAGTTTCTTGGTTGACACCGTGGGTGTCATGATCGGCCTCCTCCTAAGGGTTCCGAATGCGCAGAAGGCAACTTCCTATGAAGGATGAATGAATGCGGAAAAAGGCGAGAACAACGTCAACTTTGCGGCCAAAACCGCGATCCGCTCGACGAAATAACGATCTCACCCTTGGCGTAGAAAGTCAACGTTCCCCCTTGCTGACAGCCGCTTTCCACCGCGATGCGGATTTACCGTCGGGCGACTGTAAGCCGCGTCATGCCAGAAGTGCCTCATGCGGCATTCACGATTGCTGCTTTCATTATAAAAAGATGGAGCGACCGCTAGAACATGCTTTCTTTTGCTCGCTGTGTGGTCGAACAGGCCATTGGAGAGACAATAGACAGAAGTCCTGGAGACAGAACAGCCGAAGAACGACGGATTGACAAGGGGGCTTATTCTGAAAGCACTCCGAGAAAGGCAAGCATGAAAATATCAAAGGTCTTTCCTGACTTCAAAAAGATCACCACGCAATGTGAGCACGCTTCTCGTTCCGGGTCACACCTTCTCGGTTATTAAAGGATAAACCACTATCCTTTAGTGGCAAGCATCGCGCCATCCTCCGCAAGGCGCATCGTCTCTGTAAGATAGGAACTGGTCGTGGCAGGAAGTTGTAACGGCGAAGCTGATTGCGGCAACCGTCGGAGTGGCCACGGCATCTTCATGTTAGGCGAGGCGGTTCGGTTCTAACTTGAGTCAGGCACCATTCGTTCTTCGACAATTGAACGCCTTTGAGATCGCTGGTTTGAAGGGAATCATGCATGTTGATTCAGGTCGGCTACGAATTAGTCTTTTACTGTCCACAAGAGACGCCGATGATCCTTATGGTCAACGTCCATTATTCTCGCGCCTCGGATCTCGTCACTCCCGATCTCCTGATTACAGATCCGGAAACGCCAATCACGGCGTATAGGGACGGCTTTGGAAACTGGTGCACCCGGATTGTGGCGTCTGTCGGGAGAATTCGTTTGACCAGCACCGGAGTGGTTCGAGACTCGGGAGAAACCGACGTGCTGACGACCGCCGCCCAACAGCACCCTTTGCAGCAATTGCCGGAAGATACTCTGGTTTTTCTGTTGGGGAGCCGGTATTGCGAGACCGATCTGTTGTCCGACGCAGCGTGGTCGAGATTCGGTCAGACGACGCCGGGATGGCCGCGCGTCCAGGCGATTTGCGATTTCGTCCACAACCATATCGTTTTCGATTATCAGAAAGCGCGCCCCACGCGAACCGCATGGGAGGCGTTCGACGAGGGTGTGGGCGTCTGCCGCGACTATGCGCACCTCGCCATCGCGCTCTGCCGCTGCATGAATATTCCGGCGCGGTATTGCACTGGATACCTTGGCGACATGGGGACGCTGCCGCCTTACGGCCTGATGGATTTTGCCGCATGGATTGAAGTTTATCTCGGTGGCGCCTGGCACACGTTCGATCCGCGGAACAACGTGCCCAGGATTGGACGAGTGCTGATCGCGCGCGGCCGCGATGCAACCGACGTAGCCATCGCCACCACGTTTGGCCCATATACCCTGGAGGGCTTTAAAGTCTGGACGGATGAAATCGCGGAGAATGTGGCACAAGTGCGTTCGGCATGAAAAGACTGAAAAGTATTAGCTCCGCCGGCCAAATCACACAGTCCTGGAACTAGGAATCGACCGGTTCCATGTCGACGGCGACGGTGAGCGTATGAGCTCCACCGCCCAGGATTAAGCCGCGCAGAGGACTTACGTCACCGTAATCACGGCCCCAGGCGAGCGTCACGTGGCCGTTCGAGGGGACAATATTGTTCGTGGGATCCAGATCAAGCCAGCCGATTCCCGGACAATAAGCTGACACCCATGCGTGGGATGCGTCGGCACCCACCAGCCTCGGCCGTCCGGGAGGTGGATAGGTTCTAAGGTATCCACTTACATAACGCGCCGGGAGATTCAGGGAACGGAGGCAGGCGATTTGCAAGTGTGCGAAATCCTGGCACACGCCCCGCCGTTTCCGGAAGACCTCTTCGGTTGGGGTCCGGACGTTGGTCACTTTCGAATCGAAGCGAAAGTCCTTGTAGATGCGCGCAGTCAGATCCAGAAGTGCCTCCGGCGTTGGCCGCCTGGGCGTAAACGACTGGAGGGCATAGGAGGCAAACTCCGGCCCTACCCGGATGCGCGGCGACTCAAATCCGAACTGATAGGCTTCGAGACCTGCTGGGCTCTGATCGTCAGGAAGCGATCTGGCTACCTCTTCCCAAGGTAGCGGCAGTTGAGGCAAAGGCGTCGCATTTGCCCCCATGATCACCTCGCTCCGCGCCTCTACCACCAACTCCCTGTGCGGCTCCTGAATGGTGAAAAAGCAGAGAAGGTTCCCAAAGAAATCCACACGCTCGGTGCGCGTCGCCGGGCGCGGCTGGATATGCAGCTCGCTGTGCGCCACCTGGTGATGCGGCAAAGCGCGCGGCTTCAGGCACGCCACGTGGGTTCCGGCCGACACAGGATATTTGTATTTGTACGTGGTCCGGTGAACGATTCTATAGATCATTGTCCTAGGGTCGTTAAAGCGAAGATCGTTGAGCGAAAATCATTCAGCGAAATCATTGGCCGATGGTGATGGGCAAGGTCCGGGCATGACTAAAGTATCTGTTCGACAAGTTATTCGACCAGGAAGGCAGCAACCCTTCCAGCTCCCGCAGGAACCCTGCAAGCCGGGTGAGCCCATCGGAACCATTCGCCGCCGCGCCCGGCAATGGGTACCTTACCTTTCGCAAATCGAAACTGCGTAACAATGCCAGAGCAGTCCGCATCGCTTTTAAGTCAGCCGGGAGGTGCCGGGGAAGCTTTTGATAGAGATCGACGAGGTGGCTCAGTTGAAAGTCCAAAGAGCGGGGATTCGTCTCATCCGCCATGAGCACATCCAGCACGGCTAAGGGCTGCAGGGTCGTGTAGTACCGAGTCCGATAAGTCATGGAGCTATCCGCAACCTCGAGCAAGCAGTCCAATAGCAACCAATCCTGCTCGGTCAGAGGCGTAGTGATTTCGCGGAGCTGCCGGGTCAGATAGATCGCTCGCTCCAGCCGCCGGCCAATGGTCATGAACAGCCAGCCCAAGCCGCGGTTGATGTTTTCCCGCTCCATTCCAGAGAATGCAGAGAGTAGTTCCAAACAGTCGGTCAACATCCCCGGATACTCGAGAAATGGTGTGCCATGCCCGATCCGAATCGAGTCCTGCAGTTGGCCGATGAGGAACATCATATCGGCCGACAAGCGCTCGCGAATAGCACCGCCAGTCCGGTATACCTCTGTCAGAGTGCATGCCAGACTGTCAGGTCGCTTGGCATCGGCCAACAGTGAAGTCATCTCTCGTTCCAGTTCAACCGAGGTCGGCCGTCGGCGTTTAGCTTTTGGCAACTTGCTGTGCCTCGATTCTAGGCATCCGTGTAGGCGGGTCAAGCAGCCTAGTTCCGCCTGCTCTGAGCGCCGTATGCGAGGGATCATGGAGCGCAAGATCCGGGCGATGTTTTCCGCTCGCTCGACATATCGGCCCAACCAGAAGGCATTGTCGGCGACACTGCTCGGCACAACCCGCGACACCCGGCGCAGCTCCACCGGCTCATCCCGCGGACGCAGCATACTGAATGTATCGACGGGGCTATCCCATAGCACCCATGCGTCCTTACTGTGGCCGCCGCGCTGCATCGAGACGACCGATCCTTCCGCTTCGGCGACCCGTACCAGACCTCCCGGAATCGCAATCCACCCGCTGCCAGTATTGAGTACGTAAGTGCGCAGCACCAGGCTGCGCGAGTTGAGACATCCGTTATCCCACACTGGCGCAGTGGACAAAGCAACCTGCTCCTGCGCGACATACTCGTGCGGACGGGCCCGCAATCGCTCGGCAAACTTGCCCTTTTCGGCGTAAGGGAGGTCGGCCGCAAAGACCGGCTCCATACCGCTTGAGGGAAAAGCCGGCTTCACCACCACCGAGTCGAGATGGTCGAGCACCCAATCGAGCGCATACGGCTGCCCGCACCACCAGGTAGCGACAGACGGAAGTTTAAGCTTCTCGCCCAGCAACTGGGTAGAGAGGCCGGGAAGAAAGGGCATGATCGCAGACGTCTCGATCAGACCGCTCCCCAGTGCGTTTGCCATCCTCACATTTCCCGCGACGATAGCGTCGACGAGGCCGGGCACGCCCAGAAGCGAATCGGCCCGCAGTTCGAGAGGATCGCAAAAGCTATCGTCCACACGGCGCAAAATCACGTCGACCCTCTCCAGTCCCTCGACGGTCTTGAGATGCACGCGGCGGTTGCGCACCGTCAGGTCCTTGCCCTGGACTAGAGTGAACCCCAGATAGCGCGCGATATAGGAGTGTTCGAAGTAAGTCTCGTTGAGCGGTCCGGGCGTCAGCAATACGATGCGCGGATTGTCGCGCTGGGCGAGGTTGGTGAGCGCTTCGCGTTGCGCGCGGAAAAACGGAGCGAGGCGTAACACATTCGAAGTGCGAAAGAGATCGGGTAAAACATCGGAGACGATGATGCGATTCTCCAGCGCATATCCGCTGCCCGAAGGCGCTTGCGTGCGATCGGCCAGCACCCACCATTGGCCGTCGGGCGAACGGGCGAGATCAACGGCCAGCATATGCAGATAGCTGTGCACGGGAACACGCACGCCCACGAGCGGCCGAAGAAATGCGGGGTTGGCGTAGAGAAGTGCGGCAGGAAAGTGGTTCTGCGCCAGCAACTCCTGCTCTCGGTAGAGATCCTCGAGCAGCCGACTGAGCAACTGCGCGCGCTGAATAATGCCAGCTTCGATGTGGCGCCACTCGTCCGCCGGAATCAACAGCGGAACGATATCGATCTTCCAATCCCGGCTTGCCCCGAGCGGATCGCCGTAAACGTTGTATGTGATCCCGTTCTCGCGAATGCGGCGCTCGGCACGGGCCCAGCGGCGTCCTAGTTCCTCGTTGCCGATCGCCCGAAGTGACTCCATCAGGTGGGCCCAGTGCGGGCGAGGAGCAACGCCATCCGCTGACAACTCGTCGTAGGCAGCTCCGTAGCGAAGCGGAGGCTGATATAAATCCACCGTCATGGGACAAGCCCCGGCTTCTCGATGCGGGCCTGCTTTGCGGGCGGAGGAAAGCGCAGGTCAAGAGTCAGGGGAAAGATCAGGTTGGTCTCTTCCTCCGGCACCGCTATGGGATCGGGGGGCGGGCCGGACACTTGGAAGCGCTGCCGGCGGCGGTCCGCGGCCTCCGTCGCGTTTAGAGGGCGGGCTGTATAAGCGCGGCCGTCGGGCGATCCCACATGGTAGGTACATCGGCCTATGGAACGCTCTTTCCAGCGGTCGATGATGTCGAAGGTTAAGGGCGCATGCACGGGAACAGTCGGATGCAACACCGCCGAAAGCTGGCGGGCGCGAAAACGTACGCCACCAACCGCCTCTCCTGGCTCGCCCGTGGAACAGAGTGGAACCCTGCGACCGTTGCATGTAACTGCATAGCGCGATTCCGCGGCGAACCCCGACACCTTTGCCTGAATCCGCTCGAACGACGAGTCCACGGCGCGAACGGTTCGGCCGGAGGTAGTCTCTTCCGCGAGCACATTCCAGAGCTCGAGGGCGTGCCGCAGTTCGAGTTCGAATCCCTCAGCTGTGATCGATCCGATCTTCGGAAAGCGAAACTCCATGTGCGACGCAAACCACTTCTCTTCGAAATTGTAGCCAGACCCACGCAAGCAGGTGAGCACATCGAAAAAGTCGCGCCTGACAAAGTGCGGGAGCATAAAACGATCATGAAGCGTGGTGCCCCAACGAACCAGGCTTCCCTGGAATGGACGTTTCCAAAACATGCTTACCAACGCGCGGATGAGGAGCATCTCGATAAGACCCATTCTCACATGCGGAGCCATTTCGAAGGCACGTAATTCGAGCAATCCGAGGCGCAACCCGCGACCTTCGGGTGGGTAGAGCTTGTCGATACAGAACTCGGCACGATGCGCGTTTCCAGTGACATCGACGAGCAGGTTGCGGAACAGTCCATCCAACATGTCGGACGGGCAGTCGTCCGCCGGCAGATTACTAAAAGCGACCTCCAGTTCGTACAAGGCATCCATACGCGCCTCGTCTACGCGTGGAGACTGGCTCGTCGGGCCGACGTACATACCGGAAAACAGATACGAGAGCGATGGATGGTTCTGCCAGAACGTCAGCATGCTGCGCAGCAGATCCGGACGGCGTAGGAAAGGGCTATCCAGCACAGTCGCCCCGCCGATCACGATATGGCTGCCGCCGCCGGTAGCCAGATGGCTGCCGTCATAGGCGAATTTTTCAGCCGTCAGCCGATTACGGCGCGCTTCCGCGAGCAGCACTGTGTTGATCTGTTCGAGTTCGTCCCAATCGCTCGCCGGCGGCAAGTTTACTTCCAGAACCCCGGGATCGGGTGTGAGGCTGAAAGATCGCAACCGCGGATCGGAAGGCGGAGCGTAGCCCTCCAACCAAACCGGCTTCTGCAAATACTCGCACGTGTCCTCGACCGCAGCAACCAGGTCCAGGTAATCCGTAAGCTTGGACGCATACGGCAAAAACACGTGCAGGCGGCCTTCTCGAGCCTGCACGCATAGGGCTGGCCGGATCAGCTCCGGCCCAGTTTCAGCGGTGCTCGAAAGAGCCGATAGCGGATCGGGCACGGGATTTTTCTGGAAGAGATCCAGACGCCGGCTCGGGCGTGATGGAAGCTTGATTCGGGCTTCAAATTGCGCGGCGAATGGCGCAGGCTCGTGCTCGTATTCGAGTTCATCCGGCGCCACCCAGGGAATCGACTCGGTCGCTATGCGGTAGCCGATCGGGGAATCGCCTGGCGAAAGTAACAGAAATTCGGGGTGCGGGAACCACAACTGGCTCGACCAAAACAACCGGCCTGCCGATTGACGGCGACGAATGGGCAAAATGTATCCCGCCGGGTCCGTAGCCTCAGCTGCGTTGTCGTAAACCGGCAACACGTTCTCGAAGCTTACCTGAAGGCGGCGCGTGAGCGCTTCTATGAACTTGAAAGCATCGGCCGCGCCGAAGTTGTAGGTCTGATCTTCGCGAGCGATGAGATCAATATTCTCCCAAACAGGGACGCGGTCAGCGCGCCAACTGCAACTCAGTGCCCAACGCGGCAATGACTCGCCGGGATACCATTTCCCTTGTCCAAAGTGAAGCAGTGCGCCGGGCGCCACTTTCTCGCGGAGGCATCGGATGAGAGCCAAGCCTCGAGTTCTCTTCATTGGTCCCAGAGCATCGATGTTCCATTGCGGGCTCTCGGGCTCATCGATGCCGACGAACGTTGGCTCCCCGCCCATGGTCAGGCGCACATCCTGCGCTTCCAGGTCTGCGTCGACGCGGTGCGCTACCTGTTCGACCGGGAGCCAATCCTCTTCAGTGAAGGGCTTGGTCGGTCGCGGCGCGTCATTCACGCGGCGAATGGACATGGAGTAGTCGAAGTCCACATTGGCCAGCTCGACCGTTCCCTCGATGGGAGCGGCATTGGAAGCGCTCGGGGTGCAGACGAGCGGGATGTGACCCTCACCCGCGAGCAGGCCCGAGGTCGGATCCATCCCAATCCAGCCCGCACCTGGCAAAAATACTTCCGCCCAGGCATGGAAATCCGCCGAGTCGGTCTGCGGACCGGTCGGACCTTCCGGCGCGCTCTCGTCCGCCGCCAACTGAATCAAATACCCGGAGACAAAGCGTGCCGCGATTCCCGCATGCCGGAGAACCTGCACCAGCAGCCAGGCCGAGTCACGGCAGGACCCGGTGCACTTTTCAATGGTCTGCTCGCATGTCTGGACGCCCGGATCCAGCCGTGTCACATATTTAATTTCGTCTCGCACCCTCCGATTCAAGTCCACCAAGAAGCCGATCGTTCCTCGCCTCTCGCGGGAAAGCTTCCTAAGAAAAGCCTGGAGCAGGGGTCCGGCCGGCTCGACCGAAAGATAAGGTTCGAGATCCTTAGCCAGATCCAGAGCGTACCCGAAGGGATAGTTTTCGACCCCTGGTTCCAGAAAGAAATCGAATGGATTGAAAGGGGTTAGCTCCGCGAAGAGGTCCACCTCAACCACAAACTCGTTGGTCTTGTCCGGGAAAAGAACGCGCGCCTGATAATTGTTGTGGGCATCGAGTTGCCAGTTTAGAAAGTGCCCGCCGGGAGTTACGTGAAGCGAGTAGCTGAGGATCGGCGTTCGACAATGCGGCGCCGGACGCAAGCGTATAACCTGTGGACCAACGGAGACCGCTTTGTCGTAACGGTACCGTGTCCAATGATTGAGAGCAACTTGTATGCTCATCCACCCTCATGGGGCCCATGCCTGGAGTTTCTGGTTGTTCTTACTTCGCTACTGTTGCTGCTGCGCAGCGACCAACTGCAATTGCTGGGTCTCGTCAAGAAATTGGGACCACTCTTGGTCCGCCGCAAAGTCCTCATCGGGGGGTAGCAGGGCTTCGGACGGCGTGACCCGAACTCGAACTTGGAGCTGCGTGTCCGCTTTTCCCTTCATAGCACCCATTGTGGGCGGAACGTCGGCAGAATCGCGACCGATTGCGGTGCGAATGTGCCCCTCCCCTACAAGCAGATTAGTCGTCGGATCAAAACCCACCCAGCCTACGCCGGGGAGAAGAGCTTCCACCCATGCATGCGAAGCGCCTTCCGCCGAGGGCACATTTTCGCCGCCCTGGTAAATGTATCCACTGACATAGCGACAGGGAATGCTGGCATCTCGAACCAGTGCGATCATGACATGAACGAAATCCTGACATACAGCCTTTCTCGACCGAAGGGCATGCTCAATCGGCAAACTCCCCGTATGGCTTTTCTTCACGTAGCCAAAACTGCGATGCACGCCGGCGGCAAGATCCTGCAGAAATCCCAAAGGGCTCCGGCCGTCTCTTTCTGTCGCGCCGATCTCTTTTGCCAACTCTTCAAGCTCTGGGGATGGGCGGGCATAATGACTCGGCATCAGCATGTCCCAGTAATCTTTTTTCTCGACGATCTTTTCCAGATCAGTCCACCCTTCGTAGTCCATGAGCTCGGGAACCGAGGCCTGACCGTCAATATTTACCAGCGCGTCCGAGATGATCGTGAGCTGGTCATGGCGGGACGGCAAGTCGAAGTGGTGCACCAGATTGCCATGGGAATCGGTATAACCGAAAATGCGGGCTCGCGGGTTGACCGAGAGCTGAAAAACAAAACAGCGCTGGTTAGCCTCGCTTCTGGGGTGCATGCGAACTTCCATCATGCTCTGCCAGACGGAATTGCTGTAGCGATAGCGCGTGAAATGGCGAATGGCATAGAGCATTAGCTTGGGAAAGCAACCTCAATCGGATACTCAATATATAGTTCCTGAACCGCCGCATGCAGTGCGCGACATTGGTCGATGATGGACGCAAGATATTTGTGTAATCCAGCAATGATTTCTCCAACCTGTACGTAGGCGACCGTCGATCGCAAACGCCCGATCAATCTTTCCACCTTTTCGGTCCTCCGGCTCAAAGAAAGATTGCTGATTGCAGTCAAAGCCTCGTGCATTCGGTCCAACGAATAACGAACCGAATAAGGGAACTCGGGCTTCAGCAGGAGGAAATTCGCTATCCGTTCCGGTTTGAGTTCGGCGGTGCATGCCTTGCAATAAGCTTCAAACGCAGCGCAACTGCTTAACAGGCCCACCCAATCCAAATCATCTGCATGCTTGTCGACGACAAAATAAGCGTCGAGCAGGACGCAGAGATTGCAGGCCCTCTCGATATATTTGCCGAGCTGGATAAAATGCCAGGCCTCGTCGTGATTTATAGTGGCGGCGGTAATTCCATTAAACCTGTAGGAGCCTTCGCGAACTAAGCTCACCACTCGCATGGCACCTGCATCGTCATCGGGGTGCAGTTCAAAGCCAGTCACGTCGTGGAAAAGACGATTCAGATGCTCCCACATATCCGAGCTGATCTCCTCGCGAACTTGCCGGGCATTTTCGCGGGCCCCGCTGATGCATTTCACAATCGAAAAATCCCCTTCCGGATCCGCTACTAACAAAAACAGAGCACGCTGCGGGTCGACGTTGTTGGCAGCGGCACCGGGGGCTAGTGAGGAAACGGCGCGAAACCAACGCTCTTCCGTGGAAAACTTTGCGGGATTCAGAATCAGGCTGTAAGTCGCCTTCAGCACACGCGAGGCATTGTCCGCCCTTTCGAAATAGCGGCTCATCCAGTAGAGACTGTCGGCTACGCGGGAAAGCATGAGGTTTGGTCACCCAATTCTTCAAAATCTCAATTCTGCAAGACCCACGTGTCCTTCGATCCCCCGCCTTGAGACGAATTGACTACCAGAGATCCCTTACGCAGCGCCACTCGCGTGAGGCCGCCGGGAACAATAGTAATTTTTTCGCCGGAGAGTATGTAAGGTCGGAGGTCGACGTGACGGGGTTCGATGGTTCCGTCCACAAAACACGGTGCGGTCGAGAGATCGATGGTCGGTTGCGCGATAAAGTTTCGCGGCTGCGCGTTAATTTTCTCCCGAAATTCCGAGCGCTCCCGTTCCGTGCTGTGCGGACCGATCAACATGCCGTAACCACCCGACTCGCCCACAGCTTTTACCACGTATTCCTCCAGGCGCTGGCAGACGTGGTCCCGTTGCGCTGGATCGGACATCAACAGGGTTTCGACGCTCTCCAGAATCGGGTCTTGGTCGAGATAGTAGCGAATGATTTTGGGCACATAGGCATAGATAGCCTTGTCGTCGGCCACTCCCGTTCCCAGCGCATTTGCGAAGGCTATGTTTCCGGCCCGATAGGCATTGAAGAGACCCACAGCACCCAGCGCGGAACCGCTTTCGAATACCAGGGGGTCGAGATAATCGTCGTCGATTCGCCGATAGATCACATCGACGCGTTGCAGGCCGAAGGTGGTTCGCATATAAACGACATTATCGTGGACCACTAGATCTCGCCCCTCGACGAGTTCAATGCCCATCCGCCGTGCCAGGTAAGTATGTTCAAAGTAAGCCGAGTTGTACGCGCCCGGAGTCAGCAAAACGACGGTTGGCTCAGAGCGGCCTTCGGGGGCCAGGAATCGCAGAGTCGAGAGCAGTTCCTGGCTGTACTGCTCAATCGGCCGCACCCGGCATTTTTGAAATAGACCGGGGAATATTTGTTTCATTACCCTGCGGCTGGTGAGCATGTAAGAGACCCCACTGGGGACGCGGAGATTGTCCTCCAAAACCACAAAGTTCCCCTCCGGATTTCGTATCAAATCCGTGCCCACCACCGTGATGTAGACGTCGCGAGGCACTTTGATGCCGCGCATTTCCCGGCGGTAATGTTTGCAGGTGTATACAATCTTACCGGGCACGACGCCATCTTCGATGATCTTTTCCTCACTATAGACATCTTTGAGGAAGAGATTCAGCGCCGTGATCCGCTGAGTGAGTCCGCGCTCGATCCTTTCCCATTCCGCCGCGGTGATAATCCGGGGCAGCAGATCGTGAGGAAAAATCCGCTCCGTACCTTTGTCGTTTCCATATACGGTAAAGGTGATCCCCTGGTTGAAGAACGACTGGTCCGCCTCGTGTTTGCTGCGTCGCAGTTCGCCCGGACCCAGGCTCAAAAGCAAGTTGTAAAGTAGACGATATTGTTTTCGCGGATGATCCACGGTACGGAACATCTCGTCGTAAGCGCCATCGAGTTCGTACCGGTGGAGGGTTTCTGCACCGCCGCGATCCGAGGCATCCGTTTCTATAATCATGATTGCCGCTTGTTTCTCCGCCAGAATAGTGCATCAGACGGCGAATTGATGATCGGGAAAAGCGATGCGAGTCATTGAAGAACCCGCGCGAGGCGCCCACTGGAAATGTCAGGCGCCGAAGGGGCTGCTCCCGGCGCCTTGGTCGCAAGACATTGGCTCCGCCAGTCTCGCGCGCTCCCGGTGCTCGGATTAGGAGCCCTCAGCCTACCAAAATTGGAACAACGTTCTAGCTCTGTCCAGCTCTTAGTAGTTCGCGGGAATTAGCATATTAGGGTCATGGAAGTGACCTGATGGCATGGACATGATATGCGAGTAGCGGTTTGTTAGCGTCTCAACTGATGGTCCTCAGGCGGTCAAATTTGTATCCAACAAACGCCCCAGAACGGCTAATGAGATGGTCCGCCGACCTGATCATCCTGAGGAGGGGATGATCAGGCTGGCAGCATATGTAAGGAGGATCATCACATGCCTATCGCTTCTATCGGAGTCGATCTCGGCAAGACAACATTTCACCTGGTTGCACTCGGGGAGCAAGGCAAGGTAGTGGTGAGGAAGAAGTTTTCGCGGAAGCAACTGCTGGCCTACACCGCCAACCTGCAAAGCTCGCTGATTGGCATCGAAGCCTGCTCGGGAGCCCACTTCATCGGCGCAACTCTGCGCAACCAGGGACACGACGTGCGACTCATCCCGGCCCAGTTCGTGAAGCCTTACCTGAAGTCGAACAAGAACGACTTCCTCGATGCGGAAGCCATCGCCGAGGATGGCCTTCCCGAAGCTGAAGATCCTCTAACCGTAAGGTTGTAACCTCAGCTCTCCGGAGGCCGCAGCCGATGAGAAGCGAGAGCAAAGTCGATTTCGTCAGCTGCGAAGGGTGCAGGCTGTCTCAGCGCCGAGTAACTTCTTGCCCTCCTCTGCCGGCAGCCAATTCCCGACACGCACTCCCAGCCGCCTGACGCCCTTCACACGCCGAATGCCTGCCGCAAGATCCGGGCTAAGAAGTCCGCAATCGGATGCTTCATACGCCAGCCGGCGTATCGCCGCTAATCTCAGGTCAATCGTCGACGGGGCGTACGGGTGCTGTTCGAGTGCGATTCGGTACCGTGTGACCACGGTCCTGTTGAAGGCTAGCCTGGGCTCCGAACAGTACCGCCAAGAAGATTGGACCACCGCGATTATGATCCTCGTTGCCATGTCGCGCTGGTACGGCGAACAGGGAAGGCTCGAAGACCTCGAGCTGACCATTGATCTTCTGCTCCCGCACGCGACAGGGATGGAGCGTGTTGTTCTACGCGGGCAGCTCGTCACCATTGCGACGAATCGCGGCGATTATCGCACGGGGTTGACAGAAAATCAGCAACTCGAAGCTGATCTGCAGGGACTCGCAGAAGATAGCGACTACTACCGGAACTTGCACTCCGCCATTACGCAGCAGATCGACTGCCTCGTCGAACTCGACCAACTCGACGAGGCTGAGCGGCGTTGGCGGGATGCCGACGCTCTTATTCCGTACCTAGAAGAAAACAGAGTGGAAGCTCAGGCGCGACTGCTTGGACAGCTCGCAAACTTGCGACGCGAGCAAAACCAGACGGATGCGGCTATAGACGCTGCTTCGCAGGCAGTTCAGCACGCCGTGGCGAACCACTGCCCGGACGTGCTCATCGCAGAACTACGAAACACTAAAGCAGACGTGCTGCGTCTGGCCGGACGAGATCGGGAGGCACTCGACGAACTCAACGTAGTGTCGGGCATCGACATGCCGCCAGGGCTTCGCTCGCGTTTCCTCCACCTCAAGGCACTCCTTCTGAAGCACTACGGCGCACCGCAGGCACTTGAGCACCTCTTGGAGAGCTACCAGAATGATCGACTGCGCGGCGACGCCGGCGGTGTTGCGATCTCCTTGCTCGCAATCGCACGCATCTTCACGGAAGACACGAGTACGATCGCGCACGCGAACGCATCAGGGAGGCACTACCATTGGCAGACGCCTGCGGGCTCGTGAACGTCGTCGGCGGACTCGCTCTTTTGTGGGCCGAGATCGATCTAGCAGAGGGCAAGCCTTCGTCCGCCGCGAGTTGGCTTGGCACGGCGCGTGACAAGTTCGCCCAGGACGATGACGAGGACGGCGTTGCCGACGCGACCCGTTTGCTCGACACACTGCGAGCACCCGCAGAGTGACCACGTCGACATCGAATTGGTTGATTGAGCTGGTTCGAGTAGCCGAATGCCCACTTGCTCCGCGAGTGCGGAAATACTGATGCTAAGTTCGGTTAGGTACTACTCCCCGGTGACGAGCGACCCCGAAACCCATCTGTGGCGACTTGGTTGTGTGCCGCTAGTGTGCCAGATTTGCTGACCACGAGGTACCTTTAACCGACTGACTGTGAATCAGTCGACAGCCGTGGTTTTGCCGGGAATATGACCGCTCCGGTGTGCCAGTTGTGCGCCAGATTTCGCTGAAGGTGCCGGAGCTTGCGAGAAGAAGCCAGGTTTGCCTTCGGGCATTCTTGTAAGTGCTCCCCGTATCCTTGGTAGAGAAAAAGACTACCAGTGGCGCACACGCCCAACGTCGACGTGCACGAAGTCCGAGGTGCGATAGTAGCCCACCCCTCCTCGATGTAGGTGCAGGGCGGCGTCACGCAACTCCGACGTCGAGATCCCAGGTAGACGAATGTCGATCGCTTCGGCCTGCATATGCAGGCTGTGCTGCGCCACGCCGGTGTGCGGGTTGCGCGTGCGCAGGAATTCGTTGCTCCAGGGCGTACGGTAGCCGCAAATCACATCGATTTCACCACCGGAATCGCCCAGCGACGCGGTCAGGTCGTAGAGAAGGTCGAAGAGGCGAGGATCGAAATGACGCACATCTCCGGTACGGTGGTCGCGCAAATAATGGTCGAGCTCGTCTAGCGCTTCGGGGATGTATTGATCACCGCGACGATAGACGACATCCAGCCGCTCGCCCGTGTGAGTGTGATAGAGGCGGAGCCGGTATTCGCGTGGGGATGGAACCGTCGATGCTGTGGTATGCCCCAGCGTCGCCAGCAGCAAAAAGAGGATTAGAGATGAACAGAACTTACAACTCACTCTCGGCAAGGCCGCCGAAAATGCCCGACGTCCTTGCAAGAGGTTCACTTCACTGTACTCGAAGAGGCGCACTGTGATTAGATGCGGTTCAAACCAGATTCGGTGCCTCAATGCCGATCCAAAGAACCAGCACGGCTAAGGATGTTCTGCGGCCAACGCTTTATCGAGTTCTGCGTCATAACCATAGATATCGTCGAAAAACCGAATCTGATTTTCCTCGTTCACCGTAGCCGAGCCGTAGACAATCAGAACCGGAATTCGCGTGACGAGGTTCACCTGAAGATTGTTCTTCTCGCCGTTCATCGTGGCCTTGACCCGCTCCAAATCCCAGCCAGGATTGTTTCGCAACACCCAAGCAACCAGGTCCTCAGGCCTCTCTACCCGAATGCATCCGTGGCTGAAATCGCGGACGTCCTGCGAGAACAGTTCCGGAGCATCTGTGCCATGAAGGTACACGTTATCCGGATTAGGGAAGATGATCTTCACCAAGCCCAGAGAATTCGTTTCGCCGGGCTTTTGCCGCACCATCAGGTGAAGCGATCTTATGCCTTCTAAAACCTCCGGGCTCACTTGATTGTCGGTTACGACTTCGCCCTTGGGCGTGACCACTTCAAAGTTATGCTTGGCGATGTAGTTCGGGTCCTTCTGGATGTGTGGCACGATTTCGTTCCGCTGAATGCTGGGAGTCACCTCCCAGTAGGGCCGGAAGACCACGTATTGGATCTCTTTCTCAAAGATCGGAGATTTGTGGCCGTAAGCTTTTCCAATGATGACGTTCTTGTAGAAGGCAACGGTGCCATCCGGGTTCATCGCGCGTACACGAAACTCAGGAAGATTCACAACCACGGGCGGTTGTGGGAAGGAATGCGGAAGCCAGCGCCACCGTTCGAGCGTCAACTTGATCTGGCGAATGCGGACCGCCGGGGGCGTATTGAGTTCGTTGATCGTGCGCGCGTCAAGGTTGCCGGCGGGAGTTTCCCCATGTCTGTCCTGGTAATGCTTTACGCCCTCGACGAGCGCACCGTCATAGATGGTTGCGTTAGGATTCAGTTGTGCGCTTGCAGGAATGTCGCCGATGATTTGAAGAAACCGCCCCAAGCGAACCACGCCAGCGTAGGTTTGGCCGGGCCGCACAGTCTTCGTGATCGTTGGTAGCCTCTCTCCGTCATCTTGGTTTGCGTATCCTTCATAAACCGGTAAGAGCGCGAGCAGCTTTCGATAGCCCAAGAAGGGCGGTTCCATCTTCTGGATTTCGGCGGCCGGATCGCCTGCATTCACGACCTGGGTCTGAATGAATTCCGCCAATGGGAGTTGTTCCCCTGCCATATCGAGTTGAAACTTGAATTCCTTGGGATTTACGCGGCCACAGTGGATGGCACGGATGTAGCGCATCGCCGAGACCGTAAGCGCAGTATCGAACGAGACCAAGTCTTGTTCAGACGGCTCTTGCCCCAGTTTGAGGAGGCGGCCCTGCCATCGCGGGCCGTCGTAATCTTCGGGGTCGAGTCCTTTAGCGTCCGCATTCTGTAAGAGCTCTATCACAGCAAGCCCTTGGGGACGTATGCGGCCGTTCTGAATCCAAAGCAGAGAGTAACCGTTCGTCTGGTAAAGTTTGGCGACCTCTGTTTTGTAAGGAGTAAAGTCGGACCAGCGAAGATCGGCATTACGACCTGAATCCACAATGCCGTGGAGCGCGGGAACACCCGAGGCAGACAACGTCTGGCCTGCAAGAGCAGGGTGGAAGGTCTCGCCGCTCGCAACAGACATTCCGGCAACGACTACGCTCGTTAGAACGATCATCCACTGAGGCCGATAAACAGGATTCCTCACAGCAAACCTCCGCTTGATGTTCTATTGGAGTATCGAAAGCAATTCCAGGTTCCTCTTAATTGGAAAGGATTTCTTGCGCCAGTATCGTCGCGATCGAACGCTTGAGCCTTGGACTGGCCTCCGCCAATGCGCCCTTCTAGCACCGTGAATATCAAGAAGCTGCAGAGTGCAGAAGCAGGACGCGCCGACTTGGGTCGCCGAGTTTCCTGGGCGAATTGCCTATAGAAAAATCCAGGGCAAAAACCAGTGCATTTGAGGTGGTCACAAAATCCAATTCCGTTCATTCTGGCTGCTGAACAGAACCAGGAGGAATGGATAGATGACCGTATCACTGAGAGTCACGCATCACACCGCCCTCCTCAACGGGATCACTCAGCACTGGGTGACTGCCGGAGGCGGCCCGGCCCGATGGGCACATCGGGTATTCCGATGGTTCGAACGAGCGTCAGCGGAGCCGGACTTTGAGCTGGCGCCGACGTAAGCAGAGACAAAAGAGCAATGTGCAGGAGGAATTTGTTCAAAGGGCTTCCTTATATTTCTCGAACGGGTGGGCTCCGCGATTTCAGGACGGTACAGAGCGTCACCATC
>Ga0181520_10005931_pt1 | contig 19068 bp, 17 predicted proteins | sample PEATcosm2014_Bin_29_FD_132451 | JGI IMG/M metagenome (GOLD analysis project Ga0181520, IMG submission 132451) | Peatland microbial communities from MTU Mesocosm Facility, Houghton, MI, USA - PEATcosm2014_Bin02_30_metaG | ecosystem: Environmental > Terrestrial > Soil > Wetlands > Peat | place...
AAAACTGATCGGCTTCCCGTCGGAACAGTGATCGCCATCAGTTCGGAATCGTGATCGGCATGAGTTCGGAATCGCGATCGCCATCACCTCGGAACGCTGATCGGCATCGCTCGGAATCCGCACGTTCACTGTCATTGGGCAGCAAGGGGCGGTACTCGAAGGTACGTACACAATCACGGGTGGCACCGGTAGAGACGTAAGCGTTAGGCTCGTTGGCGCAGGTGGCGTTATGATCCTCAACAGCGGCAGGGTGTCCGGTTCCGGTCAAGTCCAACGGCGGCTTCCAAGGGGAAGCTATGCGATCATTTTCGACAATGGATTCTCGACTTTTTCAGCGAAGTCCGTATCGCCAGATTTGAAGCTCTCATACTATCGCTGAAAGCAACGCTGCCGGGGTGTCCAGTTCGGGTTCTTTTTCTGCCCGAACTGTGGGCGGGAAACAAACTGGAGTGTTACGTATGGTTGAGTCAGAGTTGGTCTCATCCAAAGATTCGAGTATGAGGAACGGTACTTTCCACCCAAGAAGTCTTCAGTTCCTCCATGATCTGCTTAGGACCGGCATATACTCCATTGACATATTGGCTTGCCCTGTCGCATCCTAACAGCTTCGCTTCTTCAAGGGGCTTAGGTGTTTCGTCAATGTCACCGATGGTTTCACCACTGGAGTTTTGGATGTTAGCAACGAACCCAGTGCTTTCGATAGTGACGAACTGTGAGACTATTATCGTCGCCTCACGGAACTGCGCTGTGAACGTCTGCCTTGGCTGCATCGCTTTACCCTACTCTTCCTGTTCTTCCCTGTCAAACGCCACTAATTAAAGTCGGTATCATCTCCGGTTGGCATGGGTATCGGAGCCGTGTATTGCATTTCTGGTGCGGGGCACGGCTTGACTCCAGACCTTTCAAGTTCCGTGATTTTGTGCCTCAACATCGTGTTTTCGTCCCGAATCATTTCATCAAGCTGCTGGCCGGTGACGAGAACCGGAAGAGCCCCGAGCGCTACAAGTTCAGGAAATCGGGAATCCCCCAAGTCGGTGAGAGCGACCTGTGCCGCTTGAGCGTGTAACCGAAATTCGTTACGCAATAGAATCTTGTCCCTAAATTCGTCAATGTTTTGGGGGCTCCAGTGTGGAAGATCGGGCGTACCAGCAAGGGGAAAGTATGGTGTGCCCAGCTTTAGATAATCGTGCTCATGCTTCTTCCAGTGCCGCCTACATTTCTCAAGGTCAGACAGAAGCATACGCAGCGGAAGGGCCAATAAGCGCCGATGCTCACCCCTCCAAACACGAAACGATGCCCATAGGAAACACAGCGCCGCAACTACCCAAAGTGCCCACTGAGGCAATAGCTTGCCGTATAGTTTTTCCGTTATCACATTCACGAAGGGAATGATAAGAGAACACACGCCGTTCATCCGTGTTGTCCAGTCTTGGCTGAACAGTTTGACGTACTGCCAAAACTCCATCGCTGATAGTATAGCCGAATGTGGCCCTTGGGCAGCGGCACTCACGGCACCAGTGCCCTTCCTGGAAAAGGCGTCAGCCTGAACTGCGCGATTCTTTCGAAACCGGGGACAAACCGGACAGCCGAACCGGAAACCGGGGACGGAAACCGGGGACGGAAACCGGGGACGGAAACCGGGAAAACCGGGGTCAGACGGGACGTTTTCTGCCCCAGCTTACCCTTGACCTGCAGCCCCCCAAGCCGAACTCGCCCGCGACGTCCACGCCGTGCTGGCCAAGGTCCAGACGGGCGTCGAGGTGACCGTGGAGCAGGACCACCGCGCCGCGGTGGTGATCCGCGCGCCGCTTTCCCAGGGTCGTCTGCTGTCAGCCGGCCCTATACTCAAATCATGCCCGGTCTGCTCTACCTGGTCGCCACGCCCATCGGGAACCTGGAGGACATCACCTTTCGCGCGGTGCGCGCCCTCAAAGAGGCCGACCTGATCGCCTGCGAGGATACGCGGCAGACCCGCAAGCTGCTCAACCACTATGGCATCGACAAGCCGGCCATCAGCTACCACGACCACAACGAGGCCGGGCGCAGCGAGGAGTTGGCGGCGCGGCTGCGCGCGGGCGCGGTGGTGGCGCTGGTGTCCGACGCAGGCACGCCGCTGGTCTCGGACCCGGGTTACCGCCTGGTCAAAGCGGCCATTGAAAGCGGCGTCCCGGTGCAGCCCGTGCCGGGGGCCTCGGCTGCGCTGGCCGCGCTGGCCGCTTCCGGGCTGCCCACCGACGCGTTCCACTTCGGCGGGTTCCTGCCACCCAAGCCGGGTCAGCGGGCCAAGGCGCTCGAGGCGCTGGCCGGCGAAGAGGCCACCCTCGTTTTCTATGAGGCCCCCCATCGGATCCTGGAGGCGCTCGAAGCCGTCGAGCAGATCCTGGGCCAGCGCCCGGTGGTGGTGGCGCGCGAACTCACCAAGATCCACGAGGAGTTCCTGCGCGGAACGGCGGCCGAAATCCGCGCCCAACTGGCCCTGCGCGATTCCGTGAAAGGGGAGATCACCCTGCTCATCGGCAAGGCGGTTGCGCCGCCTCCCGACGAGACCCCGGCGATCGAAGCGGTGGAAGCGCTGATGCGCGGCGGGACGCCTCGCATGGAGGCCATCAAACAGGTGGCCCGCCGCCGCGGCCTTTCCAAACGCGAGATCTACGATCAGCTTCTGGCGGCCAAGCAATAGCCGCGCCGCCCTCCATGCAGCGGGCCTCCGGCCTGCCATGCCGGCGTCCCCGCCGGCATTCTTCCGCCCTACTTCAGGACCTTGATCTTGATATTGCGAAACTCGATCCGGTAGCCTTCGCCTTCCAGGCCGGCGTAGCCTTTGAGCGGAAGCGCCGGATCGGAGTATTCGCTGGCTACCGCGCCGTTCACCCACACGGTAATCTTGGGGCCTTCCGCGCGCATCTCGAAGACGTTCCATTCCCCCGCCGGCTTGACCCGGTCTTCGGTCATGGTTCGCTGCAAGTTGAAGCGCTTGGGCTGGCCGTCCACCGGGAAGCTGCCGAACAGGTAGCCGGTTCCCGCTTCACCTGCCTGCGCCTGGAAATAGGTCGTGCCATCCGCGCTGTTGCGAAGCATCACGCCGCTGTTGTAGCCCCTGCCGTTTTCGATCTTGGTGAAGCGGTACTCGGCGTGAAAAATGGCGTCCGCAAGTTCCTGATCGTAGCGCAGCCAATCATGACCCCCGTTGCCCTCGCACAGGAGCGTGTGGTTTTGCTCGTCGATCTTCCACTGCGAGACCGGGGCGAGAACGGCATTGGGCCGGGCCATGAAAAGCTGGCGCGTCCAACCGGCCAGCGAGGCCGCCGGCATGATGTCCTTCCAGCCGGAGGGATCGGCCTCCATGGCGCTCCTGGTCTGGGCGCAGCAGGCAATGCCAAAAACGAGAATCAGGCCGGCGACTCTTCGCATAAGAGTTTCTCCTTGTCGGCAGCCAAGGTAACATCCGGCGCCGGCCGGCGGCAAGGGTTCGCACAACCTGGTCTGCCGGCTCTCCCTGCGGCGTGCGTTGCTAGAATGTGTCTGCGCGGGCAACTATGAGAAAGCTGCCGTTTCTATCGGGCTGCGCTCTTGCGCTGGTCCTTGGAGGCTGCTCCCAGCCGGCCCCCACCGCCAGGAAGGAGGCCGAAAATCCGCCCGAGCCCATCGGCGGGCTAAGCGCGTTTTGGAAAATGTATGCCGTCGCGCGGGCCTGGGACCCGGATTGCGAGGTCCTGAAAATGAGCAGCATCCCTCTCTCGCAGGTTCCGGCGGTCCGCGGCAAGGCCGCGGCATGGGGGGCTACCTTCGTTTCCCCTTTTCGAGGCAAGACGCGGTCCTTCACGTTCTCCGTGGTCGAAGACGAGGGCAACCTCCACAAGGACGTCTTCGCGGGCCCGGAAGAATCCTGGTCCGCCGCGCCCGAGCAGATGTTTCCCGCGCTGGCTGTCAAAATCGATACCGGCGCGGCTCTCGAAACCGCCCTCGAGAAGGCCGTGGATTACGAGAAGAAGCACTCGGGCAAGCCCATCTCCATGCAACTCGAGAAGGTGAAGAAATACCAGGAGCCGGTCTGGCGGATCATCTGGGGCGACTCATTGCAAACCTCCGACTTCTCGGTCTACGTGGGCGCCTCGACCGGCGAGTATGAGGAAACGCTGCACTAGCGCGAAAAACCGGCCAGGCCGCCGCTATTCGATGAGGCTCAACTGTCGCGGATCGGGCGCCGGCGGGGCCTTGGGCCGCTCCAGATCGTCGTGCGAAGGATCGAACCGGCGGATCAACTGGTTCAGCTTCAAAGACGCCTCCCAAATGTCGAACAGCAGGTGACACCGCGGGCACGCGCCTCGGATCGCGCCGCGCCCGTCGGTAGCCGGATTGAATCGCTTATGTTTGGCGCAACGGCCGTCGAACTTCCTGGATCGGATCTTCAAACGCGCTCCAACCCAATCACCTTAGCAGGCAGCGCCCGCGCACCCAAATCGCGGCGCCGGGGCCACAACTCGCAACGTGCGATAATCCAAAGCGGGACGGATTAAATGGTCATAAGGGCCGCGCCCTTCGCGTTCCTGGCCGCGGTGATTGTGCTCGCAGGCGCCCAAGAGCGCAACTGGGTCCTCAGCCGGGAGTTGCAGCCCGCCGACGTGCTGGCGCACTTTCCTTTGGAGGTTGGCAATCGCTGGATCTATGAGACGAAATATCTAACAGGCGATCCCGACAGACCGCACCTGAATCACTGGATTTGGGACGTGGTAGTCACCAAGCAATCCCGTACGGCGGACGGTCTTATCGTATTCCGTAAACGGCGTGAATTGCGAGTTCTTCAGGGTGAACCCTACGACCAATCTGGCTTGCGGGCCGACCCGTACCTGATTACCGACGGCTACATCTATGAGCTGCCGTCGGCGTTTTGGGGCGAATCGGATCAGGTCGTCGGCAGCGATGCTTTTCCAAATGAGAACGCGGCGGCGGCCAGCCGGAAATGGCGAGAAGAGTCCATACGAAATGGGCGTGAAGATTTCATGAAACGCTTGCGTGCTGGCGAGCTCGAGCCTGCGTTTTTCTTTCCCATGCGGGTGCGCCTGATGTGGGGCGAACGACAGAGAGAGGACGAAGACTACCAGGGGTGGAGCACCCATCACACCCAGCCGGATTCCTTTTACCATTGGGTCGTGACCGGGCAAGGCGGCCGAAGTCTCTGCGGCTGCATGAGCATCCCGCCCACCGCGTTTGATGTCGTGTACGATACGGCTGGCGGTCCGACCGAGATCTTCTTTCAAGATGGCGTGGGTGTAATCGGCGAATGGAATCGCCATGAGGGGACGTATTGGGAGGAGACCACAACCTTACAGCAGTTCATTCCGGCGCCAAGATAACTGAATTCAGAGGAGCGCTGGCCCAGAGCGTAAGTGTAAACGATGATGCTCTGGTTGCGGACCTTGCGGATGGCAGAACCATTACCGCGCCCCTTGCGTGGTTCCCGCGTTTGGCGCACGGGACGCCGGCGGAGCGGGCCAATTGGCGCCTAATTGCCGCCGGCGAGGGAATACACTGGCCGGATCTCGACGAAGACATCAGCGTGGCGAGTCTCCTGGCGGGTCGCGGATCCGGAGAGACTCAGGAGTCCCTTCGCCGGTGGCTCCAGCGGCGCGAGTCTTAGAGGGGCGACGGTGTATCGCCCGGAATCCCGCCGCGCCAGGTGTTAGAATCCCGGCCATGCAAAGACGCGACTTTATCCGCGCATCCATGGCCGCCCCTCTGGCCGGCCGGATCGCCGTTTCCGCACAAACGCCCGCCGCCTCCTCGAGCCCCGAGTTCCGCAAGGCATTCCTCGAGAAGTTCCCCTGGACCGAGCTATGCACCACCCCCGAGGACGCCATGCTGCTGCGCATCCTGATCGAGAGCCGCGGCGCCAAACGCGGAGTCGAGGTTGGAGCCAATATCGGATATGGCGCCATCAACATGGGCATCGCGTTTGAAAGAACCGGCGGCCATCTCTCTTCGCTCGAAATCGACCCGGCCAACGTGCGCACCGCCAACAAGAACCTCGAAAGCGTCGGCCTGAGCAAATCGGTAACGGTGGTCGAAGGCGATGCCCTCAAAGTGATCCCCACCCTCCCGGCGGGAATCGACTTCGTCTTTATCGACGCCGCCAAGCCCCAGTACATGGGGTACTTCCAGGGCCTGGAGCCCAAACTGGTCCGCGGCGCAACCCTGGTGGCCGATAACGTCATCCAGAGCGCCCGACAAATGGCGGATTTCCTCTCCTACGTTCAGTCGAGCCCCAACTATGACAGCGTCGTTATTCGGGCGTCCATGCACAAGAACGACGGCATGCTGGTGGCCTTCAAAATCGCCTGATCCGGTTGACGCCCTTTCCGAAAATCTATCTCCTTCTCTCCCAATCGCTTGCCGCGGGGCACTGCCTTCCCGCCACCGCCGGTTCGCTATCCTGGGATCGAGTCGCGGCGTTTCTCTCCATCGAATGCCCGCATTTGGGGGTATTTGGCTTCGTTCCATCAATGCCGCTATCGTAGGGAAAGGGATGTCCGAACCATACATTCGCGCTTCTAGCCTGAGCAAAATCTTCAAGTCCGGCGCGGCGGACCTGGTGGTCTTCTCCAACCTCGCCTTTGAGGTGTACCGCGGCGAGATGCTGGCGCTCGTCGGGGAGTCCGGGGCCGGAAAGTCTACCCTGCTCCACCTTCTGGGCGGCCTCGACAGGCCCTCCACCGGCACGATATACTATGGAAATAGATCGATAACGGATCTGACCGATACCGAGCAGGCCGATTTCCGGAATCGTGAAATTGGGTTCGTTTGGCAGATTCACTATCTCCTTCCTGAATTCACCGCCTTGGAAAATGTGATGATGCCTTTGTTGATTCGTGGCTGGGCCCGCGAACGCGCGGCGGCGGATGCCTTGTCGAAACTGGACGACGTGGGTCTTCGCGCGCGGGCTTCGCACCGCGCCGGGGAGCTTTCGGGCGGAGAACAGCAGCGCGTGGTCCTGGCCCGCGCCCTGGTGGGTAAACCGTCTGTTTTGTTGGCGGATGAGCCAACTGGGAACCTCGATTTTCGGACCGGTGGGATGATCTTCGATCTGCTCTCGGACCTGCACCGCTCTTACAGCCTCACATCCGTCCTGGTCACCCACAATCTGGCTTTCGCGCGCCGGTGCAACCGTGTCCTGAGTATGGAAAACGGCGGCATCGCTCCGCTCTTGGGCGCCGGCCTCACCCCACTGTAGGGGCCGGGCACGCCCGCCCGCGGATCGGGGAATACACGAATCGCTCCGAGACCCGGCCGCTTCATTTCGCATCCGGGCACGCACTCGGAGTATCTTTAGAGTTAGGGGGGCTTCTTAACCATGTTCGAGCGCTATACGGAGAAAGCGCGCCGGGTAATCTTCTTCGCGCGGTATGAGGCAAGCCAGTTCGGCAGTCCCTACATTGAGACCGAACACCTGCTGCTCGGTCTGTTGCGGGAGGACAAGGCGCTGGCCAGCCGTTTCCTGCGTTCGCACGCCGCGGTGGAGTCCATTCGCAAGCAGATTGAGGGACATACCGCCATACGTGAAAAGGTTTCCACTTCGGTCGACCTCCCGCTCAGCCACGAATGCAAGCGCGTGCTGGCCTACGGAGCGGAGGAAGCCGAGCGCCTTAGCCACAAGCACATCGGCACTGAACACTTGCTGCTCGGCCTGCTGCGCGAGGAAAAATGCTTCGCGGCCGAGATTCTGCACGAGCGCGGTCTTCGTCTTTCCGCCATCCGCGAAGAGCTCACCCGGTCGCAAAGCGAAAAGGTCGCCTCCGCGCGCCCCAAGGAAAGCTCTCTCCTCTCCGAGTTCAGCCGCGACCTCACCCAGGCCGCCATGGATAACGTCCTCGACCCGCTCGTCGGGCGGGACTATGAGCTCGAGCGCGTGGTCCAGATTCTGTGCCGGCGAACCAAGAACAACCCGGTGCTGATCGGCGAGCCCGGCGTGGGCAAAACCGCCATCGTCGAGGGACTGGCGCAGCGTATCGCCGAGGGCGACGTGCCCTCTTTCCTGGCCGATAAGCGCATCCTGGCCCTCGACCTTTCCCTCATCGTCGCCGGTACCAAGTACCGCGGCCAGTTCGAAGAGCGCCTCAAAACCATCATGAAGGAGTTGATGGAGAACCAGAACGCCATCATTTTCATCGATGAGTTGCACACCCTGGTGGGGGCCGGCTCGGCCGAGGGCTCCCTCGACGCCGCCAATATCCTGAAGCCCGCCCTCTCGCGCGGAGAAATCCAGTGCATCGGCGCCACCACCCCCGCCGAGTTCCGCAAGTCCATCGAGAAGGATCGCTCCCTCGAGCGCCGCTTCCAGGCCGTTAAGGTGCCGCCGCCTAGCGAAGCCGACGCGGTCAAGATCCTGTTCGGCATCAAGGACCGCTACGAGAAATTCCACGCCGTGGCCTATGCCGACGACGCCATCGAGACGGCCGTCTACACCTCCAGCCGCTACATCCCCGACCGCTACCTCCCGGATAAGGCTATCGACCTGATCGACGAAGCCGGGGCCCGCGTCAAGCTCCGCCAGACCACCCTTCCCGCCGAGTTGGCCGATATTCAGAAGCGCATCAAGTTCATCGTCCACCGCATGGAGAACGCCATCGCCAACCACGAGTTCGAGAAGGCGCGCTTCTACTCCGACGAAGAGCGCAAGGAGCGCGAGAACATGCGCCTCCTGCGCGAAAAATACAACCTCGACGATTCCTCCACCGGCTGCGTCACCAAGGACGATATCGAAGACGTGGTGGCTCGCTGGACCGGCGTGCCCATGACCGCTATCAAAGAGGAGGAGATCACCAAGCTCCTGCGCATCGAGGAAGAGCTGCACACCCGCATCGTCAGCCAGGAAAAGGCCATCTCCGCGCTGGCCCGCGCCATCCGCCGCTCGCGCGCCGGCCTCAAATCGAGCAGCCGCCCGGCGGGTTCGTTCCTGTTCCTGGGACCCACCGGCGTGGGCAAGACCGAAGTGGCCCGCGCCCTGGCCGCTTTCCTGTTCGGCAGCGAAAAGAGCCTCGTCCGCTTCGATATGTCCGAGTACATGGAGAAACACGCCATCTCCAAGCTCATCGGTTCGCCTCCCGGATATGTGGGCTACGAGGAGGGCGGCCAGCTCACCGAGCGCGTCAAGCGTAACCCGTACTCCATCATCCTGCTCGACGAAATCGAGAAGGCCCATCCGGATATCTACAACATCCTGCTCCAGGTGTTCGAAGACGGCCACCTCACCGACGGGCTCGGCAATCAGGTGGATTTCAAGAACACCATCATCATCATGACTTCCAACCTGGGAGCCCGCTTCCTCGAGAAACGCGGGCACCTGGGCTTCTCCGCCCCGTCCGGTGAAGGCGTCTCCGATAAGGTCGAGGAGATGGTGCGCGCTGAAGTAAAAAAGGTTTTTAACCCCGAATTTCTGAACCGCCTCGACGAGGTGATCCTGTTCAGCGCCCTCACCGACGACGACCTGGTCCGCATCATCGACCTGCTGGTGGATCAGGTGAACGTCAACCTGGTGGCCAAGCAGGTGAAAATTCGCCTGGCGCCGGACGCCTCCCGGTACATTCTCGAGAAGACCTGCGGCGACCGCAGCTATGGCGCCCGGCCCCTGCGGCGCGCCCTCCAGAAATACATCGAGGACCCGCTTTCCGAGGCCCTCATCCAGGGCACCCTTCCCCGTCCATCGGAATTGGAGATGTACCGGGCCGATACCGGCATCTATTACCGCGTGATGAGCCCCGAGGGCGAAGCCGCCGTCACCGCCGGAGGCGGCCCGGCCGAGTCGGCGCCAGGCACGCTCCTCTATACGTTCTGAGATAACGTGGGATAAGGCTCCAGCCTTGTCAATCCGAGCGAAGCTCGGACCGGTTGCCCAAGCGACAACGCAGGAGCCCTCTCCCACTCGACCCCAACATTGTGGGTATCCTGAAGGTCTGGCCGCCGCCATCGCCGGATAGAATCCGGCGCGACCCAGGGAGCGCAATTATGTTTGTCGATCTCTTCCGTCCTTTCGCCCGCGCGGCCGCCGTCGTGTCCCTCGCACTGCTGGCCTTCGCTTCCGCGGCCGGAGGTCAGGCCGCCGCGCCGCCCGAGCCAGGTTCCGCCGACGCGCTCTATAGGTCCGCCGCCGCGGCCTTCGCCGCCAAGAACTACGCCGCCGCCGAGGAGGCGTTTCAACGTCTCCGCGAACTCGAGCCCAGGAACCATCGCGGCCTGATGGGCCTGGTCCAGACGTATCTGGCGCAGAGCAGGTTTGACGAGGCCACCCGCCTCCTCGAAGCCGAATCCTCCTTCGATCCGGACAGCCGGGATTTAACGGCGGCGCTGGGCAATGTCTACGTCGCCGCCGGGAAGTGGGATCAGGCCATCTCCCAGTTTCAGAAGGTCTTGGACGCAACCGGCAAGGGGACCAGAGCCGCCGGAGAGCTTTATCTGGCCCTGGGAGAGATCTACCGCCGCAAGAACGACCTGGCTTCCGCCGTTTCGGCCCTCAAGAACGCGCGCCAGACCCTGCCCAATGACCCGCGCGTGCTCAGCCCACTCGCCCTCCTCCTCGAAGCCACTTCCAGTTGGGAGGCGCAGCAGGCCTATGAGGACGCCATCCGGGTGGACCCCAACAACGCCCTTCTGCTCAACAATCTCGCCTTCAACCTGGCGGAACACGGCGGAGACCTCGACCGGGCGCTCTCCCTGGCGCGCCACGCGCAACGGCTGGCGCCCACTGCGGCCGAGATTGCCGACACCGTCGGTTGGGTCTATCTGAAGAAGGGGATGCTCTACGAAGCCCGGGCCGCCTTCGCCCCACTGGTCCAAAAGGATCCCGGAAACACCGCTTTCCGCGATCACCTGGCCATGGCGCTCGACCAGAAGGGTGAGGCCAACCCCGGCTTGCTGGCCCTGCTGAAGGCCCTCCGTGCGCAGCCCACGGATGCCAACCGCCGCCAGGTCCTTGAGTTGCTGAAAAGCGCCGGCCTGCCCGTCTCCCGCTAGCGAGTTTCACGCCTTCCTTAGACTGCGTGCGGCCTTGATGATCTCCAAGAAGCGCCCGGCCAGTTCGCGAATCCAATCCACTTGACGCCGCTGCACAGCCTCCGGATTGATCAAGTCCCGGCCAATTCCCACGCCCGCGGCCCCCGCCAGGATGAAATCGGCGACGTTCCCTTGAGTCACGCCTCCGGAAGCGATTAATGATATGTTCGGAAAAGGCGACTTGAGCGCCCTGATGTAGCTGGCGCCGCCGAGCACCGAGCAGGGAAAAGACTTTGACGAAGTCGGCGCCCGCCTTCCAGGCAGCCATGACTTCGCTGGGCGTCAAGGCCCCCGGCATCGCCACCACATCGTGCTTTGCCGCGAACTCCACAATCTCAATATCGAGCCCCGGACTGGTCAGGAATTGGGCGCCGGCGTCCAGGCAGCGGCCCGCCGTTTCAAGGTCGACAATCGTACCCGCGCCAACGATCATTTCGGGCCGGCTGCGGGTAAGCTCGGAAATCACCTCGACGGCTCCCGGAATCGTCATGGTCACTTCCGCGATGGGAATGCCGCACTCTGAAATCGCCTTTGCGGCGAACAAAGCGTCCTCGGCGGAGGCGAGACGAAGCGCGGGAACGATCCCGATCTGCCGTATGCGGGCGCCGATTGTCTGCCGGTTCATAGGCCCTCCTGTTTCGCCGCCGGTCCCAGCGGTTCGGGCGGCGTCGGCGTCCGCGTCTTGAGGATAACGATGTCCCCGAATCCGACCTTCAGATTCAGCTTGTGCGCCGCAATTGAATTTCCATTCACTACGCGGTGTCCGAAAAGCCCCCGCCTGGGCTTCTCCTGTCCGGGGAAGTCCGACTTCACATTGCCGATATCGCTCTCGGCATGAATGTCGTATTGGCCTTCCTCGGAAAGATGGAGCAGAACTTCCCCCTGACGCAAAGTCACGTCGATATCGCCGCTTAATCCGTCGACGTTTACCTCCCCGGCGTCGTGCTCGGCGACCAGTCGCGCCGTCCGTGGCGCCTTGATGCGGTATTCCAGATCGAAGCTGACCTTTTCAGCCAGGGAATAAGGAAGAGGAGGAAGAAAAACAATCCGATGCCGGGGATAATCCGTAGTGACGACCAACTCGTCGCCGCGGCGCCCGGCCGTGACGCGCACCCTATCCAACTCGTGCATGGCGCTTCCGCGCTCGCGGGCGTCGTACGCGACCTTCGTGGACTTGATCGTAGTGATCTCCACGTAGGGCTGTTCCCATCCCTCCACGGTCAGCGCGCCAGTCGAGTTCCTTAGCCTGAGCGTGCCACCGGGCGGAAAGTCCATTCGCTCTGTGCTGCTCATCCGCACCTTCTCCTCGGGTTCGTCGGCGGCCAGCAGCAGACAACTGACTCCGACCCCAATCACCGCCAGTATTCGCATCGTCATGCTGAACCTATTCGTGCCCGTTCTCGCCGTTCTCGTACACGCTTCTCGCCTCTTCCACCGCCGGCAAGTGATCGGTCGGGCGCGCCCACCAGACATAAAACGTGGGCAGCAGGAAGATGCTCATGGCGAGGTCGGCGATCAGGCCTCCCACTACCACGATCGCAAAGGGGCGCTGAGAATCGGAGCCGATCGCGTGGGACATCGCAGCCGGCAGCAGGCCTAGCGTAGCCACCAGCATGGTCATCGTAATGGGTCTGAGCCGGCGTGTCGCGCCCTCAATTGCGGCTTCGACGATTGGCATTCCCCGGGAGCGCAACTGATTGATGTATTCGACCATGATGACGCCCGTCTGGATCGAGGCGCCGAACAGGGCCATAAAGCCGACGCCGGAGGAGACGCTGAAGTGCGTTCCGGTGATGTATAGCGCCATGAGCCCGCCCACGCGCGCTACCCCGACGTTGACCAGGTGCAGGCATGCCCACTTGGCGGAACCGAAGGCGCCATAGATGATCAGGAAAATGAAGAAAATGGTCAAAGGGACGATAATGTAGAGACGCGCCTCCGCCCGCTTTTCGCTCTCGTATTCGCCCTCCCAATTAATGTGATAGCCGCGCGGGAGTTGCACCTGCTTGTTTACCTTCGCAATCGCCTCTTCGACGGCGCCGCCCAAATCGCGGCCGCGGACGCTGTACTTGATCGGGACATACCGCTCGTTCCCTTCGCGATAGATTTCGCCGCCTTCGTCCCGCTCCTCGACCTTGCAGAGCTGTCCGAGCGATACCCGCTCGCCCGTTGGCGCCAGAAGACGAATGTTTTCGATGGCCTCTTTGGTGCTGCGGAACCGGGGAAGATAGCGCATCACCAGGTCGTATCGCGCTTCGCCTTGCAATACCTGGGTGAGGGCGTTTCCTCCCGCCGCCGTGTTAATGGCATCCTGGATGTCCGCGACGTTGAGTTGATAACGCGCGGCCGCCTCCCGATCCACTATGAAGTTGTCGTTGGGCTGGCCGACGACTCGGAAAATGCCAAGGTCCGCGATTCCCCGAACCGTTTTCATGACATTGACGATCTGTTCCGCTCTATCCTCCAGAACCCGCAAATCCTCGCCGTAGACCTTCGTCGCAAGCTGTCCCTTGACCCCGCTGACCGCTTCTTCCATGTTGTCGGCGATCGGCTGTGAGAAGCCCCAGACTACCCCCGGCAGCTTCGATAACTCGCGGTTCATGGCCGCGATCACCGCGTCTTTGTTCTGGTGAAACGCCGGGCGCCACTGCTCTTTGGGCTTCAGATCGGCGAAATACTCCGTATTGAAAAAGCTGGTGGTGTCGCTTCCATCGTCCGGACGCCCGGTTTGACTGGAGCACTGGGTCACTTCGGGAAACGAACAGAGGATGAGTCGAGCTTGATTCGAGAGCCGGATGCCTTCGGTCGGTCCGGTGCTGGGCGCCAGCGTGCCGCGCACCCACAGGGCGCCTTCATCCAGGTGCGGCAGAAACTCGGATCCGATCCTTTCGCCTTGTAACAGCCAAAGGCTGCAGCACACGGCGGCTATAGAGACCAGAACCATTGCCCAGACGTTTCGAACCGTCCAGGTGATCGCGCTCCGGTATAGTCCCGTCACCCAGACGACCACCGGGTTCTCCCATTCGCGCGTTTCCTTGCGAAAAAGAAAGCTCGCCAGGACCGGGGCAATAGTCATCGAGAACACTACCGCGCCCAAGAGCGCGAATGCCACGGTCCAGGCCATCGGCCGAAACAGCCGGCCCTCCACCCGCTGCAAAGTGAAAATAGGCAAATAGGCCGTAATAATGATGGTGATGGCGTAAAAGACAGGCCGCTGTACTTCATGCGCGGCGTCGCGGATTCGGGCGCGAACCGGCTTGCTCACCTCTTCCCTGTGCCCCAGGTGACGCACGATGTTTTCCACCATCACGATCGCCCCATCCACCACCATGCCGAAATCCAAAGCTCCCAACGATAAAAGGTTCGCCGGAACATGCCTAAGGTCCAGGCAAATGGAGGCGAACAACAGGGAGAACGGGATGGTGATTGCCACGATCAGGGCGGCTCGCACATTTCCCAGAAACAGCATCAGAATAATCGTGACCAGGATGAAGCCCTCAGTCAGATTGTGCAGCACTGTATGGGTGGTGAAGCGTACCAGATCGCTGCGGTCGATGAGCGGGTCGATGGTCACGCCGGAAGGCAGGATGTGATCGTTCAGTTCCGCCATTTTCTTGTGAATCCCCTGCAAGGCGGCGTCCGCCTCGGCGTCCTTTCGCAGGAGCACAATGCCGGAAACGACATCGTCGTTGTCGACGACCACTCCGTCCTGGAGCCGGGTCGACCGGGCAAACTGCCCAAGGCGTATCTTAGGGCCTTGTGCAACGACGGCGATATCTCTGATATGGAGCGGCGTGCCGTTCCTGGTCAGGATCACGGTGTTTTCGATATCGTGAACGTTCCGGACCAAACCCACTTCCCGAATATTGACCTGTTGCAGGCCGGCTTCGACGAAGCTTCCACCCCCATTGGCGTTGTTATTAGTAAGCTGTTGTTCCACCTGGCCGATGCTGAGTCCGTAGGAAATCAGCTTGTCGGGGTCCACGCGGACCTGGTATTCACGAGTGGGTCCTCCGAAGCTGGCGACGTCGACTATGTTGGGAACGGCCTTGAAGTTCTTTTCCACCACCCAGTCTTCAATGGACTTCAGCTCCATGACGTCATACGCCGGGTTGGTGGTGTGCAAAGTGAAGAAGAAGATCTGACCGGCAGGGCTCCAGTCGGTCTGTATTTGCGGCGCCACCCCGGCGGCGACCGCGGCAGGCGGAAGACTGACCTGCGAGAGCCGCTCGAGCGCCCGCTCGCGGTCCCAGGCATTCAGTTCTTCGTCGTCGAAAATGAGCTTGATGTCGGAGAGACCGAACAAGGAGAACGACCGCAAATGGGTGACGTGAGGCATGCCGTTCATCACAATTTCAAGCGGTATCGTGATCTGCTGCTCCATTTGCTCGGCGGAGATGCCCGGCCACTGGGTGACGATCTCGACGTAATTGTCCGCCACGTCGGGATAGGCCTCGATGGGAAGAGCGTGGAACGCGGCGATCCCCGCGACCACCAGAAGCAGGGCGAATGCCAATACGAAGAGGCGTTTGTCCAGGGCAAAGTCGACTACTCGACGAATCATGGCTTATTGCTCCACCGTGTTCTGGAAGACGAGTGCGCGCGAAACTACCTGGTCGCCAGGCTTGAGACCCGCGACCACCTCCTGCACGTTGTTTGGGAGCATGTTCCCGGCGGTTACTTCCTGGCGCCGGAACCGGCCATTTCCTAATGGCGTGTAGACCCATTCGCGGTCGTGCAGGTGCAGAATCGCGGTGGCCGGCACGGTAGCGTGCTTTTCCAGAGTTTCGCCGTGGAAGGTCGCGGTGACGAACATCCCTACCCGCATCAGGCCGGGATTCTCAACTTCCAGGCGAACCTTGGCGGTGCGAATATTGGGGTCGATGATCGGCAGGATGTTGCTGATTCGCGCCTTCAGAACCCGGCTGGGATAGGCGACCAGATGGATGTCGGCGTACTCGCCAATGTGAACTTGCGACATGTTGTTTTCCCACACGTCGCAGATGATCCAGACTTGCGACAGATCGGAAATCGTGAACGGGTTCGGCGGCGTCAGCGCCTGGACGCCCGATTGGTTGGTGATCTCCTGGTCCGTGATGGTTCCCGATACCGGAGCGAAGACTTCGACGATGCCCGTGGGATGGTCGGGGTCGACCCCCAGCAGTCCGAGTTGTTCCTTGGCCGTTTCGAGGACGACGAGGTTGTCGTCTTCGGCGTTCTGGGCTATTTCCAGAGCGCTCTTCGGAATCGCGCCATGCGAGAACAGGATGTTGGCGCGGTCGAGTTGGATCTTGGTCAGTTCCTCATTCTTGACATCTTGGCGGTAATTGGAAAACGCGCCGGCAATGTCCGGGCTGCGCACTTTGAACAGAAGCTGGCCCTTTTTCACTTCATCGCCCAGCCGCGCGTCGATTTCCACGACTCGCCCGGTGGCGAGCGACGGTACCGGCGCCTGCCGCGAGACGTCGGGATTCACCACTCCGGTCGCGCTCAACTCCGGCGCGGCCACGCGCTCACCCGCCGTTGCCAGGGGAAACTGCTCCGGGTGATCCACCTTGAAGTTGTTGGTATCCAGGTCGGGCCGCACGGTTGTGGGACCGGGACCCGTGTCGGCCTCCGCGCTTTCTTGGGCTGTGACCCTTCTCTCGCATCCGGTAGCCAGCAGGGCCAAACCTGAACACAAGGTTGCTTCGAGAATAAGCACGCGATTCATTGAACAACCTCCCGTCCCGCGGCCATGTTCATTTGCGCCGCGGCGGTCAAATACGCGCCAATCAGGTTCAAATAGGCCAATCGATTGTCCCGATAGTTTTTCTCGGCATCCAGAAAATCAAGCAACGATGCGCCTCCGTTCTGGTAGGCAAAAGACACGTTGTCGCGAATATCCGTCGCCAACGGCAGGTACTTGGTCTTGTACGGCTTCAGAAGGTTCACGTTTTGGACCAGCGTCCAGTAGGCGGAATCGACGTCGTTGAAGACTTGCGCCATGTTGGCGTCCCGCAATCGCTCGTTGCGGCCGATGTCGACCTGAGTTCGGGCTTTCTCGCCCTGATTCCGGTCGAAGATGCGGAGATTGATGCTGATACTGGCCCCGAGCGTGTTGAAGCCATCCGGGTTGACGAACGCCGGGTTGTGCGTCCACCACAGGCTGTAGGTCGGATCGGTCGATCCGTTGGCGACCGCAAGCTGGTGCGTGATCTTCGCTAATTCCACGCTCTGAACAGCGGCCTTCAGGTCCGGCCGCGCTTCCAGGGCGATGTTCCGGAATTCCTCGAGCGGCCCTAACGCGTCGCTGAAATCGAACGGTCCGGACACGTCGAATTGCTCAATCGGAGTCCGTTCGTTTAGAAGCATTAGAAGCTGGATCTTCGCCGTCCGGAGATTCACCATCGCCGTTTCGAAGTCGGATTCAAACTGAACGCGCTGCGATTCCAGGCGTTTCAAATCCACCTCGGCGAGGTCGCCGGCCTTGAAGCGCAGGCGGAACACGTCGAGTTCCCGATCCCAGTACGCCAGGTTCTCTTGCGCGTTCTGAAGGACGGCTTTGGCTTGCAATGTTTGGACAAACGCGTTCCGCAAGTTGAACATCAGACCGCGCTCCTGGTCCAGATAAGACGATGCCGCTATGACGGTGGACTCCTTGGCTTGGTCACGCCGCAACTCCCGCTTGTGATCGCGTTCGTGGAGATAGGCGAACGCGGTCAAAAACTGTGTGCCGGCGAACGGTCGCCAGATTCCGTTGACGTCATAAGGGGCGATTTGAGTCCCATCCGTCGAGAACGTGAAACTCGGATTAGGCCGGAGGTATGCGGTGATCTCGGCCGCGCGGGCTTCATCGATATTAAGTTGAGCCGCCTTCAGCGTGGGATTCGCAGCCGCGAACCTGTCTTTAACCTGTTGCCAGGTGAGGGCGGTCTGGGCGAAGGCCGCGGTGGGCGGGCATGCCGCGGTGAGAATCCAATAAAGGGCGCAATGCGGCAAGATCCGGTTGGTGCGTCTCATAACAGTTGTAATCGTGGCCGGAATCGTCATTCGACAGAGCCTCAGTCTATCGCGCTCCAAGCCGGCCATCCATCGATCTTTCGTACGGCGGCCAGCCCTCTTTTGACAATCGGAGGATTAGTCGCGCGACCGACTATATATCGAGGTCACCTGGCAATAAAACGATCGCTCTTTAGGGCAACGTCCCAGTCTTTCAGGCGAAGCGCTTGGCAGAGCTTGCGATCTGCAATAAGATGACCTGAGCGACCGATCTCGAGAGTAGGAAGCATGGACGAACCAGCGCAGAAAAATCAAATTCGGCTGATCCTGATTGACGGTCAGGCTTTGTTTCGGTCCAGCTTGAGTCGATTCCTGGCAACACAACCAGGTCTTGAAGTGGTGGGCGAGTGCGGCACGACCGCCGAAGCTCTTGAGATCCTGAGCGGTGCATCAGTCGATATCGTCCTTTTGGATTTGGACTTATGCAGGGAACGCAAAGATGAGTTAATATCCGCCGGTCGGCGCGCTGGCTACAAGGGCCGCTTCCTGATCATTGCCGGAGCGTTTGATGCAAGGGACTTGGCTGACGCCCTGAAACTCGGCGCGTCGGGCGTTTTTATGAAGTCCGAGGCCCCGGATCGTCTCGTACAGGCTATCAGGCTGGTATCGAGTGGCGCGCTCTGGGTCGATCAGAACGTCGTTCAGATGCTAGCCGATCAATCGGCCGATCGGCCTCGGCCAGGCGATCGTAAATCCGGAAGCGCCCTGACCGATAGAGAGGAGAACGTGCTGGTTGGCATTCTCGAGGGGCTTACCAATCGGAAGATTGGAGACAATATCGGCCTCTCGGAAAGTTCCGTGAAGTCCGTGGTGCAGCAATTGTTTGTAAGGGCTGGCGTTCGAACGCGCAGCCAGTTGGTCAGAAAGGCGCTCGAGGGTTCCCTGGGCCCCGGCCGCGGCTTGGCGAAACGGGCGCAACATGCGGAGCCGAAAATAACGCCGCCGGCTTCCCATGACCCATCAGCGGCGAATATCCTCTAATCC
>Ga0181520_10005933_pt1 | contig 19061 bp, 11 predicted proteins | sample PEATcosm2014_Bin_29_FD_132451 | JGI IMG/M metagenome (GOLD analysis project Ga0181520, IMG submission 132451) | Peatland microbial communities from MTU Mesocosm Facility, Houghton, MI, USA - PEATcosm2014_Bin02_30_metaG | ecosystem: Environmental > Terrestrial > Soil > Wetlands > Peat | place...
CGTCCGCTGGCCAGCATCACCGAGGCCATGGTGAAGCCCTCCGGCGCCTTGTGCAATAAAATAGCCAGAAAAATCAGCCAGCCCAGCCAGTTGGAGACCACGAAGCCCGAGCCGATGGCCACGCCATCAAAGAGCGCATGAACGCTCAATCCCGCCAGCACAGAATTGCCGGTATGCCGCGAGACGAACTCGCCTGTGTGCGTCTCCTCGCCAAAGTGGAAGTGGGCGTTGATGGTGTGCTCCAGCAGATGCACCACGCAATAGCCAACCATGATGAGGACCGGCGCAAGGCTTTGACTCTGTTTCAGGCTTTCGGGGATCATCTCCAGCACGGCTGTAGCCATCAGAAAGCCCGCGCCCAGGGCGACGAAGTAGCGCAGATAGCGCTCCACGCCCTTGGCGCGCACCAGCACAAATCCGCCGGCCACGTCGGCCAGCGCGGCAATCGCGCCGAGAATTAGGGAGAGCTTTAGCATTGACCTTTACCCGCTATGCCGGATGTGCATCACGTCGCCATCCTGCACCACATACTCCTTGCCTTCCAGGCGCAGCGTTCCCTTGGCTCGCGCCGCAGCCTCGGAGCCGGCGGCCAGCAGGTTGTCCCAGCGAATGGTTTCGGCGCGAATGAAGTGGTGTTCCAGGTCGGAGTGAATCGCTCCCGCTCCCTGCGGCGCTTTGGAGCCCGCCGGAATCGTCCAAGCGCGGCACTCGTCCTCGCCAGCGGTGAAAAAGCTGATCAGCCCCAGCAGCTCATAGCTCTTGCGGATCAGCCGCACCAGGCCGCTCTCGCGCAGCCCGTAGCTGGCCAGAAACTCCGCCGCCTCCTCATCGTCCATCTCCGCCAGCTCAGCCTCCACCTTGCCGCAGATAGCCGTTGCGCCGGCGTTCCACCCCACGGACGAAGACCTGTCCGTGGGGACCCCGGCATTGGACCGGTGCGCTACCTCGTCCAGCTTGAAGCGGCTCACCGCGGCCTCCAGATCGTCCCCCAGTGTGGTGCTTTCGCCTATGTTCAGCGCGTAGAGAATCGGCTTTTGCGAGAGGAACATGAAGCCCTTGATGAGCTTCTTTTCTTCGGGCGTCATCTCCAACTCGCGCAACGGCTGCTCCTTCTCCAGTGCCGCTTTGGAGCGCAGTAGCAGCGCCTGTTCGCGCTCCAGTTCGTTGGTGCGCCCCTTTTTCAAATCCTTCTCCAGCCGTTCCAGCCGCTTTTCCACCTGGGTCAGGTCGCTGATCATCAGGTCGAACTCGACGCTGCGGATGTCGCGCAGCGGGTCGATGGGACCGATGTGAGGAATCGAATCCTCCTCAAAGGCGCGAAGAACGTGAATCAGCGCATCCACCTGGCGCAGGCTGGTGAGGAAGGCGGTCTCCTTCAGCGCCTCTTGCCCGATAGCCGCCACGTCCACGAACTCCACTGACGCGTAGGTGGTCTTTTTTGGTGAGTAGAGCGCCGAGAGCTTGTCGAGCCGCTCGTCGGGCACTCTTGCCACGCCTATGTGCTCCTGGCGCGAGTGCCCGCGATCCTCCAGTTTGGCCTTGGTGAGAATCTTGAACAGCGATGTCTTGCCCACCTGCGGCAGGCCGATGATGCCAGTCTTCATGTGTGTCCCAAATGGTGGGCCTGCAGGGATTTGAACCCCGAACCAAGGGATTATGAGTCCCCTGCTCTAACCGTTGAGCTACAGGCCCTTTAATGACTTACGGCAACAGCCCGCGTGAGTGTAGCGGATACTGGAGCGGGTGGCAGTCGTTTTGGCTCGATTGCGGCGAAATCGCCGGACAGTTGCAGCCGCTCGAAAGCCGCTCCACTGCCTCCGGGGTAGGATCTACCGTTGCAAAACCACGATGCTGCCGTGACCGGCAATCCGCATGATGGTGAAAGCATCCACTCCCGATTCCTAAGCCTACTTAGCATTGTATGACGTAGAGAGTGCTTCACGAAATCGGCTTAGAATAACGGGTGTCGCTAACCTTCAATCAAAGAGATAGATAGAGATGCGGCCAGGATTGCCTCTCTATATCATGCATGTAATCAACGATTTGCCGGGAAATGTGTATCCGCTGCCTCCACTTCCGATAATCACTAGTTTTTCAGCCACATACACCGTCTTTTGGGGCGCCAATCCAGGACCAATCCTTCTGCCTCCATCTTTTTGGTAGAATTCAAGAACTTACCAGAATCCTAGAGTCGCCACCCCAACGGTACATTTGAGGGAGTGCCTGCATATCTCTTCAGCCGCCATTAGCCTAGGTATTTCGAGTAAGCGAGTATTCGGCTAATATCTGACAGGCTGCCCTCTCTATCGGAGGACTCTCCCGAAGGACGGAAACGGTGGAAAGCAGGTTGCAGTGAGGCGCCAGTTGAAGATAAGCAAACCTAACGGCATTGTGCCCGCGCCTGGGAAGGTCGCAATCTATCGCTCTCGTTTGAGGCGATGCATATCCTGGAGCTGGGACAAGATTCGCCGCATTGATATTCGCTATTTCGTCTTCCTGATCTTCATGGAAGCGCTCTCTGAAATTCTAAGCAGGCAAAGCGGGCTAAACCCGCTCCGTTCTCACCTTCTTATGGAAGCGCCTCTTTTGCTGGCGCTTTATTGGGCGTTCAACTTCGCGCTCCGGCCGGGAAAGCTGTCGGCATTCATCTCCGCGCTGCCATTCGTGGTGGCCTATGTCGCCTGCGATGTCTTCTTTGTTGCGTACGGGGACGTTCTGCGAATTATCGACCTCAAGAACCTGCCCGAGCTTCTTAAGGTGCTGTCATTCGTCAAGATGGCGGGGTTGATGCTGGTCCTGGCCCTGCCGATTGCGCTGCTGCTTGCTTTTGTCAACTATCGAAGATACTGGCGCTTGCTAACCGTAGCTGTGCTGGCGCTGCTGGTGGTCGTGACGGTGGAGTTCTTCCCGGATGCGGTTCTCTCAGGATTTCAATACACGAATCTTGATTTGGCGATATTTTCCGATGCACAGAGCGTGAATAACAACGGCCGTCTCACCATGGTGCTATATTTTGAGGCATCGCGGAGGGTCGCGATCGCGCAGACCGACGATTACCGCAAGCGTGGCGAGTATGAGCAGGAGGTTCGCGCCAGCGCGGATTTCATCCGCAAGAACGGTAATCACCACAATGTGTATATGGTCGTACTTGAGAGCTGGCTGGATCCCACGCTCTTTCGTGGAGTTACTTTTTCAAGGGATCCGCGCCACCCCGATTTCGCGCAGTTGGTCGGAGAGAATCAAGGGTTTTCCATCTCACCCGTCTTCGGCGGCCAAACCGCGCAGGCGGAGTTCGAGGCGCTTTGCGGCGTACCGGCTTTGAATGAGCTTTCCGAGATCGAGTTTGATGTTTTTACCGGACATGCGGCGGGTTGCATGCCCGGCATCTTGCATCAGGCCGGTTACGCAACCTACGTAAGTAACATTTTTCAGCCGAACTACTTCAACAGCACCAAGGCCTATACCGGAGCCGGGTTCGAAAAACTTTATTTTCCGATTGAATATTCGCGCGATCGCGAGACCTACTTGTCAGTGAGCAACGCATCGGATGTCGAGACGTATTTGTTCGATGGGGATTTGTTCAATCAGAACCTTGCCTTTGTCGCGCGAACGCTGCGGGAACATCCGGGGCAGCCGATCTTCAACTATGTGCTTACCATGTACGGCCATGAACCCCACGATATTGACACCGAACGGCGGCCGCTGGTTTTGTCGATGAATGCGCCGCATGATGACAAGCAGTTGCTGCGAGCCGCCAACCAGTATTGGTACCGCACGCAGGCAATCGCCAGTTATATCCGCGCCCTGATCAAGCTCGATCCCAACAGCCTCATCATCCTGGTATCAGACCATGTGCCGCCACTCGACGAGGGAATACAGAGCTATAAGGATTTTCGTTATCTCGATAACATCGATGATAGTATTCATTTGAATCGCATCTTAGTGGTGGAGAACGGCAAGGTGGTGCGGCACAAAACCATCCATCACTACAACGTTCCCTCGCTCGTCTACGACTACCTGTCCAGCAAGAGATATTGCGCACAGAATAAGTGCGATCTATCGAGCGACGAACGAGAGAACCAGTACAAGTTACTGATCTCGCGCGCGGTCAGCCCGATGTAGGGTCTGAACTCCGGACGTTGTTAATCTAATTGATTGTCTTGCCTTCCGCGGCTGCTTGAACAACCGCATAGAAAGCCGGCTTGGGCTGGCCGCTGCGATCAAATAGCAGCGGATAGCTGGTGCGTCCGCGGATCGGCCAGCCGTTCAGCCAGGAATCCCTGTCCGTCACGCCCCAGAAGGTTACGCGGTTGACGGCATCTCGGTGCTTGAGGAAGACCCTGAACAAATCGGCATAGCGCTTGGCAAGCTCCTGCTGCGCTGCGGGCGGCAGCCCGTTGGCATAAGGGTTCAGTTTGGGATCCTGTTGAATCTTCAGGGAGACCTCGGCGCCAAACATCTCCGGATTGCGGGGCAACACATCGACGTCCAGCTCCGTGATCGCCACCTTGACCCCCAGCTTGGAGAAGGCGGAGATGGAGGCGTCCTCATCCTCAATCAAGGGTGAAGTGAGAGTGATATGCCCCTGTAGGCCGACGGCGGTGATCGGGACTCCCTGGGCCTTTAGCCTGGCGATGAGCGCCACCGCTCCCTTGCGCTTGGCTTCGTTCTCCAGGTTATAGTCGTTGTAGTTCAGCTGGGCTTGTGGATCGGCCTCGTGCGCGTACTCAAAGGCCTTGGCGATAAAATCCTCGCCGATGATCTTGAGCCAGAGAGACTGGCGCAGCGTGCCGTCTTCGTTCAGCGCCTCGTTGACCACGTCCCAACTCTGAATGCGTCCTTTGTAATGGCCGACAACCGTAGCAATGTGTTCGTGCAGGCGTTTCAACAGTGTTTCGCGGTCGACTAGTTCTCCATTGTCATTGTGGAAGACCCATGCCGGAACCTGGTTATGCCACACCAGGCAATGGCCCACGATGAACATGTGATGCTTCTCTCCGAAGGCCACATACTGGTCGGGAACATCGAAGGCGTAAGTGCCGGGCCGAGGATGGACGTTCTCCCACTTGAGAGCGTTTTCCGGCGAGATGGAGTTGAATTGCGTCTCGATAATCGCATCCCCGCGGCTGTCCTGGCCCGTGATCTGGGCGGTGTTGATGGCCGCGCCAATGACAAAGCTGCCTCTGTAGGCATCTTTGAGTGAGACGGGAGTCTGTGCTGTTGCCGCAAGACCAGCCATAGCTCCGATCATCACGGCACATCGCGCCGTAGTTCGCATTTTCCTTAGCATGGTTCTTCCTTGTCTGTTCCTTTGCTGAATTGATGATAAGTAAATGAGGACTTTTATGAAGCAAAGCCCTTGCGCCGCTCTGCCAGTTCGTTGGAAATGGTCAGATTCAGTTTCTTGTCGATGCTGTAGAAGAGCAGGCACACCGCGACGGCCAGGAAGGCAGCGCCGGCGACGATAGAGGCAGTCAGACGAATGCCGAAGAGTCCCTGGGCAGTTTGCTGCGGCGCATCGGGCAGGTAACCGAAGAGCGAAAGCAGCCAGCCTCCCAAGGCGCGGCCGAGCGCCAGTCCCGCCTTGAGCGCGAAGACCGTGGCGGCAAAGATCATTGCGGTGGCGCGGCGTCCGGTCTTCCACTCGCTGAAGTCTGCCACATCTGCCATCATGGCCCAAAGCAGCGGGCTGGATACGCCGAAGGACAAAGCGCGCAATGTTTCTATCGCGTAGGTTGCATTCAGCGCCTGGGCCGGCAGGAGCATGAACGCGCCTGTCAACAAGCCGGTCAGGGTCATGGTCACCATCAAGACGTTGCGCTTGCCCCATTTCTTGGTCAGCACCGGCGAAAGGAAGATGCCGATAACCGCGCCGGTCATACTGAAGATGTTGAAGATGCTGTACAGTTCATCGTGGCCGACAAAGTATTTGAAGTAATAGACCATCATGGCGTTGCGCAGCGAGAGCGCAACAAAGTAAAAGACTGTGACCACGAAGAGCGCGATCCACGGGCCGTTTTTCGTCAGGTCCGCAAGGTCCTGCCCGATCGAGCTTTTCTGTCCGGGCGCCGGCTGAATGCGCTCTTTGGTTGTTAAGAAAGTTACGGTCAGAAAGAGAATCGAGGCCACGGCTAACGTTCCCATCGTCAACTGATATCCCTTGGCGTTGTCCCCATGACCGAAGAACTTGAACATGGGCAGCAGCAGAACAGAGACGATGAAGATCGCGCCTTGCACGAGCACGAAGCGGTAGGATTGCACGCTGGTGCGCTCATCGGGATCGCCGGTGATGACGCCGCTCAACGCCGCGTAGGGAACATTCACAACCGAGTAGACCGCCATGAGCAGAGTGTAGGTGACCCAGGCATAGATCAGTTTGCCCGATGGGCCAAGATTAGGCGTCGAAAAGGCCACTACGCTCATGATGCCGTAGGGAATTGCGCCAGCCAGAACCCAGGGGCGGAATTTGCCCCAGCGGGTCTTAGTACGATCGGCAATGACGCCCATGATGGGGTCGAAGAAGGCTGCGCCCAGTCCAATCACGAGAAACATGGTACCCGCCGCCGCCGCGGAAATTCCGAATGTATCCGTGTAAAAGCTCAATTGGAAATACATTAGCGTCTGGAAGATGAAGTTGCACGCCGCATCTCCCAGGCCATAACCGACTTTCTCGGTTATTGAAAGTCTCTCTCTCGCACCGCTCATCGATTCATACTCGCTTTCCGCCGCACTGCCAGGGGCAGGCGCCCTGTACCTCGCCATTCAACGGCGCCGCAACCAAATCTCACCGCCGCCAGAATCATACTCTCAGCGAGCATTCCAGCGGCCGTCGCCACGTTACTTTGTCACTTGTAGGACCAGCTTCTGCAGATCGGCGTCCCGCGAAGAACTGCCGACCATAATCTCAAAATCTCCGGGCTCCACCACATACTTCATGTTTACATCGTAGAAGGCAAGCAGCGCCGGCGTAATGTCGAACTTGACAGTCGTGCTCTGGCCGGGCTCAAGCCACACTTTTTTGAAGCCTTTGAGCTCCTTAACCGGCCGCGTCACGGAGCTGACCAGATCGCGGATGTAAAGCTGCACCACTTCGGCTCCCACGCGCCTGCCTGTGTTGGTTACGTCCACAAGAACCTGCGTTGAATCCTTCCGGTGAATCTTCTTTTTCTTCAGCCTTGGGTTTTCGATGGCGAAGCTCGTGTAGCTCAGCCCGTATCCGAAGGCATACAGAGGCGTGACATCGTCGAAGAGATAGCCGCGCCGTGCCGACGGTTTGTAGTTGTAGAACACCGGTAGGTGGCCCGCCGAGCGAGGCACTGAAATCGGCAGCTTGCCGCCCGGATTGTAATCGCCGAAAAGCACGTCGGCAACCGCGTGCCCGGTCTCCTGGCCCAGATACCAGCATTCGTAAATCACCGGGACATTCTGGGCCACGTAGTTGATGGAGAGCGGCCTGCCATTGAACAGGAAGACGATGACCGGCTTGCCCAGCTCGAGCATCGCTTTCACCAACTCTTCCTGACGCCCGATCAGATCCAGACTGGTGCGGTCGCCCATGTGGTTCAGCGCCCATGCCTCGCGCGAGGTCTGCTCATTTCCGCCGATCGCGAGTACAATAACGTCGGCTTGCCGCGCCACTTCGACTGCTTCGGCAATCTGTTTGCGATCCTCTGGCGGATCACTCGGCACCACCTCATCCTGATTCCACGAGCCGCCGATGGTGATCTTGCAGCCCTCGCTGTATAAAACCTTGGCCTTCGTTCCTACCTTGGCCTTGATGCCGTCCAGCACCGTGACATTGTGCTTGGGCACGCCGCTGTATCCGCCCAGCAGGCCGCGGTTCGCATTGGGCCCGATCACCGCGATGGTTTTGATGGAGTTCAGATCGAGAGGCGCAATGTTATTTTCGTTCTTGAGTAGGGTGATGGCTTCATGCGCCGCGTTAAGCGCCAGGCCGCGATGCTCGTTGCAACCGACCACGCGCTCCGCCTCCGCAGGATCGACGTATGGGTCGTCGAATAATCCCATCTTGAACTTCCAGAAGAGCATCGGCGCAACCAGATCATCAAGCTGCGATTCCTTAAGCACGCCCTTTTTCACCAGCTCCACCAGATGCAGGTAGCAATCTGGATCGGGCAGCTCGATGTTGATGCCCGCATTCACTGCCAGCGCGCACGATTCCTTCTTATCCTTGGCGACGAAGTGGCCATGCGTGTCCGGCCGATAGCCCAGTTCCCAGATGGCAAAGTAATCCGACACCACAAATCCCTTGAAGCCCCACTCCTTGCGCAGCACATCCTTCATCAGCCACTTGTTGGCGTGCGAGGGAACGCCGTCAATCTCGTTGTACGAGGCCATCAGCGTCACGGCTCCCGCTTCGCGCAGAGCTTCTTTGAAGGTATAAAGGAAGGTCTCCCTTAAAACTCGCAGGGAAACATTCGACGGAGCGCAGTTCATGCCCGATTCAGGCTGTCCGTGTCCCACGAAGTGTTTCAGCGTCGCCAGCACGTGGCGTTTATCCCTGAAGTTCTTCTCTCCCTGAAAGCCGCGCACCGCCGCGATGCCGAGCCGAGAAACCAGGTAAGGATCTTCGCCGTAGGTCTCCTCCACGCGGCCCCAGCGAGGCTCGCGCGCCACGTCCACCACCGGTGTCAGCGCATGATGCGCGCCGCGCAGGCGCGCTTCCAGCGCCGTCATAGTGAAAAGCGATTCCACCAGAGCAGGATTGAAGGTTGCTCCCAGGGCGATGGGCTGCGGAAAACTGGTTCCCTCTGGAGCCGCATGGCCATGCAGGCACTCCTCGTGGAAGATCACGGGAATGCCCAGGCGGCTGTGCTCGAGGAAAAACTTCTGTATGGCGTTGGTCAGCTCGGCCATGCCGCGAGCGTTCTTGCCGCCGCCGGCATCGCTCGGACGTCCCACCTGCCCCAGCCCGCGGCCATCGCTAAATGCATTCTTTGCCTTCTGGAGATCGAAGTTGCCCTCTGCATCCACCAGCGTCTCAGGTTTCTTCTGCCAGATGCACTGCATCTGCGCGGCTTTTTCCTCCAGCGTCATCCGCGAGAGCAGATCCTTCACTCGCTTGGCGGAGGGCTGTTTGGCGTCTTTGTATAGAGGGGCAGCTTTGCGAGACTTCTTGGCGACGGCGGACTTCTGTTTTTTCATGCGATCCATTCCTTGAGGTTGCTGTTGGTTACGATGCACGGTGATTGTACGAGAAGAGATAGCTTAGTCTGTGGCGCGGCTTTCCTATGCCGATAAACTCAGCCAGGATGTCTACGGCGTCAGGGATTACCTGATTCCGGCAAGAGCAGCAGCGAACAAGCTGCAAGCATATTGTGTTTGAACCAAACTAAAATGACGGACATGTTTGAATAATGCAGGTAAACACCGGTCGACCAGCCAGGTAAAATTACCAGCCGTCGATGCAAGGAGCCCACCTAACCAGGATCTCCAATTAGCCTCTCGGCTACAAACCAATATACTCCCCTTTGCTTATGCTCGCGAACTTTTTTGCATAGGCTCCAAGGCTAATAATCCGTTCCTCGTAAAAATGCCTATCTTCTATCATATCAATCAGATAGATAACTGATATGTTTTGGTTGTCTAGGCGAAAACTTGGATCATTTCTTCCTCCCTATGTACACCGGTCCCTTCCAGTCGAGCAGGCAGTCCATCATCTTCTCCACCTCACGGATTCTTCAGCGCTTTGAGATCGAAGCGCATCTTCTCGAAGTACAGCGCCTCCACGATCTCAGCGAGCGAGCATGAGCCACCGAGGTGACCCACCTTGCCGACGCCGATCATCTTCACGACGTTAGTCCGGAGGTCGCAAGCGATCATATCGAGCCTTCGAATCTGGTCAGGCTTGGCTATCTATTTTCCTCGCGGCGCGGAAAATCCCCCCGATTTCAATGTAGAGAGGCACCCTGAATTGAAGCGTCTGTTCTCAGAGATGCTATAACACTTATGTGCCCGAAGAACAGGTCCAGTATGCGGCGAAGCAGAGGCGCGGTTTAGGCCGCCGCTGGTTGTACCTGATGCCGGTGGTTTTCGTTACCTATAGCCTCGCCTATCTTGGCCGCTCGAATTTTGGCTTTGGCGCCGCGGCCGGACTCGCCGCGTCGCTCAATATCACCGAATCGCGAGCTGCATTTCTGGGGTCGGTCTTCTTTCTCGGTTATTTTCTCTTCCAGGTTCCCGCGGCAGCCTACGCGACGCGCAAGAGTGCAACCAGGCTTGTCTTCTTTGCGCTCATCAGCTGGGGCGTGCTGTCCGCGCTTACCGGCGTAATCAGGGATTACTGGCTTCTTGTTATCGATCGCCTGTTGCTGGGCGTGGCGGAGAGCCTGATCTTTCCTTCCATGCTGATTCTGCTGACCAACTGGTTTACGCGCACTGAGCGTTCGCGAGCTAATTCGATTCTCATGCTTGGTAATCCGGTTACAGTCACCTGGATGGCCGCCGTTACCGGGTTTCTGATCAAGGCGGCTGGCTGGCAGATGATGTTTATTCTCGAGGGAATACCTTCGATTTTGTGGGCGTTTATATGGGTGCTGGTGGCGCGTGACCGGCCGCGTGAAGCGACCTGGCTGAGCAAACAAAGCAGTGAGCAGCTTGCAGTGGCGTTGGAACTGGAACAAACCGCGCTTCCGCAACACGGAAATCTGGCATCGGCACTCCGTGTACCGGGCGTAATTCTTTTATGCGTCCAGTATTTCTTCTGGAGCTTCGGGGTCTACGGACTTGTATTGTGGATTCCTGAGATGATCCGCTCCGGATCGACTCGCAGGATCGAGACGGTAGGCCTGCTGAGTGCCGCACCGTTCTTGCTGGGAGTGATTCTGTTGCCTACTGTCGCATATTTTTCCGATCGCGCGCTCCATCGCAAGGTCTTCGTATGGCCACTCCTTCTAATCTCTGGAGTTGCGTTGCTATGCTCCTACGCGGCCGCCGGAAATCACTTTTGGCTGGCGTATGTAGCATTGATTGTCGCCGGTGGAACGATGTACGCGCCCTATGCTCCATTTTTCGCCATTGTGCCTGAGATGCTGCCCAGGAATGTGGCTGGCGAAGTGATGGCTCTCATCAATAGCTTTGGGGCGCTGGGCGGCTTCGCCGGCACGTGGCTGGTTGGTCTATTTCAGGCGCTTACCGGCAATGCGCGCGCCGGATATCTCGCCATGTCTATCTCGCTCATCCTTGCAAGCGGAATCACCTTCTCTCTACGGGCCGCAAAGACGGCAAATACTGTTCCGGCTACCTCCTCAGGCTAGCCGATTCTGAATCCCATGCCCGGCGCAAATGAAAATGCCGATCATTTCTCCGGATTCGACGCCGGTTGCTGCGCCGAAGGCGGTCCGTTGTGACCATTATTTATCTTGTCGACCAATGCACTGTCGGTGGCCTTGTTGATGCTGCTGGCTTTGCTGAACTCGGCTTTAGCTTCGTCTATCTTGCCCATCGACCGGTAGAGCCGTCCCAGCCGCCAATGCACATTCACGTTGTCGGGGTCTAGCCGGGCGGCCTCTTTCATCTCCCGTAACGCATCCTGCTTGCGGCCATTCTGGTCCAGGACGATGCCCAGATCGAGGTGTCCAAGCGCCAGCTTAGGGTTCAGCTTTACAACCTTCTCCAGCAAAGGCCCGGCATTCTCAATTTGTCTTATCTGGATTTCAGTATCGGCCAGATAGAGCATGGCCTGAACATGATCCGGGTTGTTGTCCAGCTCGGCCTGAAACTCGCTTGCCGCCTCCTGATATTGCTTTTGGATCCACAGCAGGTAGCCCAGGCCGTAGTGTGCGTCGGGCTCCCTCGGATTAGCCTTCACCGCGGCGCGGAACTGCTGAATGGCGCCGGGGGTATCTTTCATCTCATCCATCGCCTCGCCGGCCAACATATCGGCCTCGGCAGATTCCGCGTTCAGCATCAAAATTTCGTGATAAGTATCCAGAACGCACTGGTACTGTTTGGCCCAAAGGCAACTGTGCGCCAGAGCCAGCCGCAGGGGAAGATTCTGCGCATCATGAGCCGCGGCTTGCTTCAGATAAGGAGCCGCCTCGACGTATTCGCCCAGTCCATAATGGGCCATCCCCATCAGGGTGTTCAGCCGTTGACCCTCGGGCGAGGAAGGAGGCTGGTTTTTGAGCAGCGGCTTGAATTCCAGAATGGCCTGCTTCAGTTCGCCGCCTTTGAAGAGCGCCAGACCGAGGTTCATGCGCAGGCCTGGCAGCGCTGGATTCAGTGCCATGGCCTTGCGGTAAAGAGGCACAGCATCTTTGTAGTGCTCCTGACGCGCTTCCAGCAGGCCCAGGTGGGCGTAAGGCTCGGGATTGGAAGGATGAGCCTTCAGGAGTACACGCCATGCGGCCTCAGCCTCTACATTCTTTCCCTGCTGCTCCAAGGCTAGCGCGATTTGCCGCTGGCTCTCAGACAGCGGAGTGGCCTGCCCCATGGAGACTGCAGCCACCATGGCTAAACCCAGGCCGATTCCTAATGGTATAACCCGATTCATTTGCATCCTTTACCAATCTTAAATGGCCTTGTAAAGCCGGCAACAATACTCGAACACAAAGCAAAGAAAAAGGGCGCGGCAGGGTTTGCCTGCCGCGCCCCGGTTGAGGGTTAAAGGTTAGAAGCTGAACTTGCCGCCCAACTGCAGGTTGCGTGGATCCTGCGTGCCATTGAGGACGCCGGACGTCGTGTTGACGGAGTTGAATTCGGTGTGGTTTAGCGTGTTGAACGACTCGAACTTCAACTGGAAGTTCGCTGTTTTGTAGATTTGGAAGGTTTTGTAGAGCGATGTGGTGAGGTTAAAGCGACCGGGCAATATCAGCGTGTCCTTGCCCCAGTTGCCGAAGCCCAGGTTAGTTCCACCCGCCCATACCGGGGTGATGGCGTTATTGATTCGGCTTGTGTCGAACCATTGGGACACGGTCTTGGGATAGTGCAGCTTGCCGCCGGGGGTGATATTCGGATGGTTGGTATATCCGCCGCCCAATCCGACTGGATCATAGCTAGCATTCAAGTTGACCTGCTGAGGTATGCCGGTTTCCTTGACAAAGGTTCCAGCAATCTGCCATCCGCCGGCGATGGACTTAACCAGTCCCTCGCTCTTGTTGAAGAAGGGCAGGTTGTAGACGTAGTTGGCGTTGAGGATGTGACGGCGATCATATGAGCCGGAACCCTTGTCATACTTGATATACCAGGGGTTATCGACGTTGTTGCGATCCTGAGACTGAATGTCGATGATGTGCGAGTACGTGTAATCGACTTCGGCGCTCAGGCCCCAGCGGTTCTGAATGCGAACAGCCGACTGGAGGCCGTTGTAGTTGCCGGTGGCGACGTTTTCATCCTGGGAGATGCCTGCATAGCCAGGGTATGAACGGTAGGCGTTCTGGCTGCCCAGGTTCTTGAAAGATACAGCGTCCGGGAGATACTGTGGCACTGGCGGGACGGCAGGGTAGGCGGGGTTGAGGTACACGTCCCCACTGTAATTACCGGAGCCGTCACCAGCTGCCTGACGTGCGTCCAGGCAAGTAAACGGAGCAACTGTCGACTTAACTGTGCACGTGCCTGCCGGGCCGGCGCCAATATTTACCAAGCCAATGTTGGTCGGCAAGGCGTTGAGCGCATTGTTGACAATGTTCTGATGCCATTGGACGTTGCCAACGTACTGGACAACCCAAATGACCGAATGTGTGATTTCACGCTGCACACCGAGGCTGTACATGGCTACGGCGGGAGCTCTGAAGGTTTGTGCAATGCTATCGCCTCCGCCAGCAAAGATCAGAGAGGTCGGCGCGATCACGTTGCCGGTGCTCCAGTTCTTTCCAGGCTGGCTGAAGTAGGGGTTGCTAAGGTTGAGCGAAGGATCAAACGGAGCGCTGGTGGCGACGCCGAAGATGTCGTTGCCTTGCATGCGCTCATAGAAGGTTCCAAAGCCGCCGCGAAGAATGGTCTTGCCGTTTCCGAAGAGGTCCTCGGAGAAGCCGATGCGGGGCTGCCACGTTCTGTAGTCGTTGGTAACCACGCCCTTGGGGTAGCCGTTTACGCCTGCAAGGTTGGTGCCGTTGATGTAGGCGGGGATACCGTTGTAGGTATACAGAGACGGGCTGGCTGAGTTGATGGTGCCGTCGGCGTTCCATATCGGAGCATCGGCTGCACCCGTTAGGTAAGTGTTCTGATTGAAGTTGCCAAGGAGGTTCTGGCGTTCCCAGGTGTGCGGCAGGGCGTCATAGCGGAGACCGAGCTGCAAGCTCAAGCGGGAGGTAATGTGCCAGTTGTCCTGGGCATAGACCGAAGGAGTGTTGTTGGCGTAGTGGCGAATCGGAGCGTTCTGATTCTGGCTGTAGCCGCCGGGCAAGCCCAAAATCACATCCATGAGCGTGTAACCCGACAACTGGTTAAAGCTGTAGTTGCCCTGTGAATCGCCGTAGAGCATCTGGTTCTTGGTGTATCGGTTGTAGCTGAAGCCGAATTTGAGTTGATTCTTGCCCAAAGTATAGGAGACGTCAACCTTGGGAGAATAGTCCTGGGCCGCATTGTGATAGGGTTCGGTGGCGGTGTCTTCCGATTTTCCACCGTCCAGAGTGCTGCCAAAGCCCATGCCGGGCCAGATCTTCCGAGTGATGGTATAAGCTGTCACAACCGGAGAAACTGTCCATGTAGAAGGCAGGAAGGTGTTGGCGCTGGGAACGATGTCGGCTCCGTTGCCGTCATAGTTCATGCTGACTTCCAGCAGCAGGTTGGGCTTGATGGCGCCGGTCAACTTGGCGGTAGCGCTGTGAGCCGGCGAAGAGAGAATGCTGGTGAGGGTGTTATAGTTGCATCCGCACCATCCCAGTTCCGGATTGCCGTAGTTCTGATTCTGGTGGTCGCCGATGTAGTGAACCAGAAGCGCCCACTTGTCGTTGACGTTGTAATCGCCGCGAACCACGGTGTCTTCTACCTTTTGCGGTAGCGGGACGCTGGCCACGTTATAGTCCGTCGTGCCTACGTTCGGCATTGGGATAACGCCTGCGTTGAAGTAAATAGCCGCGTTGGGATCGATCAGTGCCGCAGGAACAACCTGTCCAATGGGGCAGTTTGTCACCGTTACGGGTTTACCGGCCAACGTGGTAGCTTCTGCGCTGGCTGCTACGTCAGTTTGCTTGACGCCCTGGTAGCAACCGCCGGAGGTCAGAGGGGTGGTTAGAGTCGAAAGAGAGTGGGTCTGATAATCCGACGCGCCAACAGAGGGAACCTGGATCCAAGTCGTGGTGGCATCGTGTACGTTCTTGCCAGTGTTTTGATACGACGGATCGAAATAGAGGAGGCCGTTTAACGAGGGACCACCGTTTACGGGTAACTGCGTAACAACATTGGTAGTGTTGGGATAATCCTTCTTGGGTAACGTGGCGTTGTTGCTGGAAGCAACAGCGGAGGTCTTGCGCCACTCCTGGTTGAAGAAGAAGAAGCCCTTGTTCTTGTTGGTGTTGTAGGTGTGAGGAATGTAGATCGGGCCGCCGACGTTGAAGCCGTAGATGTTGTAATGTGTTGCCGGCCTCGGGTTGATCGGGGTAGTCGTCTTGTTCTCGAAGGTGTTGGCGTTGTAAGCGGTGGCGCGATTAAATTCCCACGCCGAGCCATGGAACTTGTTTGTGCCGCTCTTCAACGACATACTGATGGTGGCGCCGGAGGAGATGCCGTAATCCGGAGGATAGTTGGAGGTCATCATCTGGAACTCAGCGATGGCGTCCTGTGAAGGCTGAATCTGTGTGCCGCCGCCGCCGCCGCGGTCAGCAGACTCGCCGCCGTCGATCAGCCAGATATTGTGGGCCTCGCGCAGGCCGTTGAATTCGATACTAAAGTTGGCGCCAAACGCTCCGAGGGAGTTGTTGTCCGGAAGCTCAGAACTGACGCCCATGCCAAGAGCCGCCAGATTCACTAAGTTGCGGTTCTCGGTAGCGAGGGAGGTGATATCTTCCGAGGTGATCAGGGTGCTGATCACGTTGGAGTCAGCCTGTACCGTCAGGGCGTCGGCTACGACGGAAACGGTCTCCGTATTTGCGCCGACTGTCAGCTTGACGTTAACGGTGAACGTGGCAGAAACGTTAACCACGATTCCAGTTTGAACGTAGTTCTGAAAGCCCTTGGCGGCAACTTTCAGGTTGTAGTTGGCAGGGTTCAAGCCGGGGAAATCATACAAGCCGGCGCCGCTGCTGACGGTAGTGTGAGAGATGCCAGTGGCCGGATCGGTGAGGGTAATATTTGCTCCCCCAACGACGGCGCCCGTCTGGTCAGTGATGATGCCGGTGATTTCAGAGTTGGCCTGCGCATATGCTCCCACGCATGCCAGCACGAGGATCAGCGGCAACAGGATAATCCAGTACTTCGCTTGTCTCATGTGACCTTCCTTTTTCAAAGTTGGTGCTGGTTATGTTGCGTAATTCTCTCCGTCTATTACCAGCGAAGAGAACAAATTGTTGTGTTGCCGGCTGATCCGTGTAATCGACTGATTCGTGCAATCGATTGTCTACGTGATCGATCTTCGCCTGCAACGCAACGGCACACATCGGCTCTTTCCTGCCTTTCTCCCCCGCGCCGTCGCATCGTCAAAAGACAATACGACAGTTTTCGGAGCATAAAAATAGGATAAAAACCGACGAAAGCATTTGAACTCCACAGAATGGGACTGTCAAGGAAAATAATCAGGCATTGCCTATAATGGAGAACAAAGGGCGAATATTGCGACCAGTCGGGATCGATTCAGCCCTATGTCGACGGTGGGTTACATCCGTTTAAATCGTTTAATATGTGCAATATACTGTTCAGATAAACAGGTTCATGAGAGTGTTGGTAGGTGGTTCATCCTCCGTCCTGCAAATATCTCCTCCCTGACCATGTTTTTGCCGCGTTTTGGGCTTTTGGCGCAAGTTTACCGTGCGCGACTCCTGGGTTAGCAAAGCGCTGGGTGCGGTAAACTTCAAGCTTGGAGGAATCACACTTTGTCACATAAATTCGGATTGTTAGCTGCTCTTGTTGCCAGTACGTTCCTTGTTTCCGGTTCGACCTCGGCAGCATTTGCCGCACAGGAAGGGAAGCAAGAGAGGATGCAACAATCCCAGGGTGGAATGGCCAATGCCGGTCCGCAGAAAGCGGAGTTCGATAGCCAGCACCGTCCGATTACTGCCGGCGGCTTTGTAAAAAAAGGCCCAATTATCTTCCAGAATGTTGCCGAAGCAGCTGGGCTTACGCGCTGGCATCACACAGCGGGCACTCCTGAAAAGCGCCTCATTTTGGAGGCCAAAGGTCCCGGCGTTTGCCTTCTCGACTATGACAATGACGGCTGGCTGGACATCTATCTGGTGAACGGCTCGACCTATGATGCGCTTGAGGGCAAGACCACTCCGCCGCACGCGGCTTTGTTTCACAACAATCACGATGGAACTTTCACCGACGTGACGGAGAAGGCCGGCGTGGCCAACGACCGGTGGGGTTACGGATGCGCGGTGGGCGATTACGACAACGACGGCTGGCCGGACCTATATGTAACTAATTTCGGGAAGAACCGCCTGTACCACAATAACCACGATGGAACCTTCACGGATGTAGGGGAAAAGGCCGGAGTTGCTCTCGGCACATGGTCTACGGGCGCCACATTTGGCGATTATGACGGTGATGGGCGGCTCGACCTGTTTGTGGATAGCTATGCACAGATGGACTTATCCAACCCTCCGCTTTCCGGGTCGAAGGCGGTCAACTTTGCTTTCTGCCAGTACCGCGGCGTGCAAGTGATGTGCGGCCCGCGCGGCCTGAAGGGCGAACGTGACCACCTCTTTCATAACAATGGCGACGGGAATTTTACGGATGTTAGCAAGAAGCTGGGGGTGGACAATCCCAATGGGTACTACGGCCTGGGGGCGCTGTTTGTGGACGTGAACGGGGATGGCAAGCCGGACCTGCTGGTGGCCAATGATTCCACTCCGAATTATTTGTATATGAACAAGGGAGATGGAACCTTCGAGGATCAGAGTTACGAAAGCGGATATGCGCTCAACAGCGATGGCCGCGAGGTTGCCAATATGGGCATTGCGGCCGGTGACTATGAGAACAACGGCCACCTTTCGATCGTGAATACCACCTTTGCCGACGACTACAATGTGCTTTTCCAGAATGACGGAAAAGGATTTTTTACGGATGTCAGCTATCAGGCCGGCATAGCGGAGTCCTCCATCCCATTTGTTAGTTTTGCCGATGGATTTCTAGATTACGACAATGATGGATGGAAGGATCTGCTTATTATCAATGGCCACGTCTATCCCGAGGTGGACAAGCATCCAGAGTGGGGAACCAGCTATGCCGAGCGCCCGCTGCTCTATCACAATCTGAAGAACGGCAAGTTCGAACTGGTTCCAGCGGTCGAGGGAACCGGGCTTGCGGTGGTTAGCGTGGGCCGTGGCGCCGCCTTCGGGGACATTTTCAACGAAGGCAAGATCAGCGTGGTCATCAATAATATGGATGGTGTTCCGGTTCTGCTTCGCAACGTGAATGCGGACCATCACCATTGGGTTGAACTCAAACTGATTGGCGGACCCAAGAGCCCACGCGATGCGGTTGGATCGACAGTCTATCTGGAGGCGGGCGGCATGCGCCAGCGCGGAGACGTGCTGAGCGGCGGAAGCTATCTTTCCACCAACGATATGCGCGTTCACTTTGGGTTAGGTGACGCCACCGATGCGGGGACGGCGGAGATTCACTGGCCTTCAGGCGTGAAAGAGAAGTTGAAGCTGCCCGTAGTGGACCGGATTTATACCGTCACTGAGGGCCAGGGCATTACCGGCGCTCTTTGCAGCGGTAAGCCGTGCGCGGAGGAGGCTCCGGCGGCAAAGGCGAACAAACCCTGAACTAGCCCCTATAAAAGAATCCGGCAGGGACCAATGAATATATTCTGGATAATTTGGCTCCTCAGGTAGGACTCGAATCATCAATCAAACGTATTTTCAACAATATGCAGGTCAGCGGATGACACCTTAGACCATGAAAAGCAGTCGTAATCCGATAAACAGAGCGCATTTAGA
>Ga0181520_10005934_pt1 | contig 19060 bp, 15 predicted proteins | sample PEATcosm2014_Bin_29_FD_132451 | JGI IMG/M metagenome (GOLD analysis project Ga0181520, IMG submission 132451) | Peatland microbial communities from MTU Mesocosm Facility, Houghton, MI, USA - PEATcosm2014_Bin02_30_metaG | ecosystem: Environmental > Terrestrial > Soil > Wetlands > Peat | place...
CACTTTGGCCTTGAAGGCCGCACTATGCCGTTTGCGTTTTGCTTTCATAGTCTGCTTTCTTTTCGCCAGCAGACCAACGAAAGTCCATCTTAACTTGTGGTCCAGTTTTTGGGGTCCATCTCATACTTCCACCACGATAGCGTAAGCGTCAATGCCGTTCACGGGGGCGGAACAAATCTTGGAAAGCATGACGGCAGCTTAACCGGAGACGGACAGCGATGGCTTATTTTGCACCAGATTTCTGGCCGGGGAAGGGCAAGAAATAAAACCGGAACGGAGCAACTACTACAATACCAGGGTGACCCCTTTTCGACCCCTTTTTGCTGAGCGCTGGATTATGCCAAGTTGGCGACAGCCCAGTGGACGAATTGAGCGAAAATCGGGCAGTCGCCTAATTGGACTTGACATAATCTGGGGTGGCGGTTTGGGCGCCGCAGCGTTGATTTTACTTGCGCGGGGGAGCAGTGACGGAGCAGTCTTTGAGCCGTGAGCCGGCCAGAAACCCACGCCGATTGTCAGAACCGCGCGTGTGCTGGCGGCGAGAGTCCGCCCCAACCCGTAGTCGGGACAACTGCGCTACAGGGGGAGGCACCGCTAAAGTGCCAGGCGGCCTTCAATGCATGTATTTTTTCTATTCATGAAAACATCTTTTAAACTGAGTGGCATTTGTGGCGCTGCAATAGTCTGCTGTGTACATGTTGCGGGCGTTTTGGCTTGTTGTGGCGAAGACAAACCTGTGATGGACAGAATCAGCTCCCCAACGGTGATCCCCGCGACGGCCCGGGTTGGGAATGTCCAAGTTGGCGTGACCACGATGGAAGAACTCGAACGCCTGTTCGGGAAGGGACGGGCGTTTACCGGCGGCCATCCGCGCGGCGGGCGGGAATGGCGTTCGGATCAAACCGGATGGTATATTTACGCGGATGGCTTCGAATACAAAGATGGTAATCTTGCGAAGGGACGCATGGTGGAGAGTTTCGAGATCAGCATGCATCGCCAAGAGGTCGGGGGCCCCGAGGATGACGATTTCAAAATCCATCGGACTTCGGTGAAAAAGAAGCAATTGACGATCTTGGGAGGAATAACGCCCAGAATGGAGCGTGCCACGGTCATCACCCTGCTGGCGGAAAGTGGTGTTCAGACAACCGAGACAAACAACGTTATCACTTGGAAAGAAAAAGGCCACGCCCACATCTATGACGCAACGCAAAACCATGGCGAGCTTACCTATACGACTTGGAATGGGACACTCACTTTTCGGCAAAACCACCTGGAAGACATTGATATTGAGTGTGAATAAACTGAGATGGATGCACATGCTTGCAGCCAAAAACCGGAGCCAAGTTTGCGTTTCGGCCAAAGATCGTTCACCGAAATAAAATGAAATCATGAGCGAGAACATCAAAATGGGTGACGGTGGCGCCAAGCTCATCATGGTGAGAGATGGTCGAGTGATTCATTTCACGCCGGACAGGTGCTTGCCGCACGTGGAGTTTGTCCAGCGAGCGACCGGAAAGCTGCCGGAAGGGACTTGTCCAGATTGGACGGCAAGGTGGGGGCAATCAGCTCCAAGTACTTGTTCGGCTACTGGCGTGGTGTAACTAACGCTTCTTTACAATGATCAACCTTGGTCAAGATCATGTCTGGGTTATTGCTCGTTGTCCCGGTCAGTTACCGGGATGCGCAGGTAATCCGCCTTTTTTCCGAACGGGTCGTACTTTTGTATCAAAAGTTTCGTGCGGATCGTCGCCACGCAAATGGGCCACGCCCTCGCGAATGGCCGGCGCAAGAATCGCCAGGCACTCGCGCACGGCCGACGGTTTGCCGGGCAGGTTGACGATCAGAGTTGTTCCGCGCAAACCTGCCGTGGCGCGTGACAGAATCGCCGTGCGCACCATGGTAAATGACTGCACGCGCATAATTTCCCCGAAGCCGGGCAATTCCTTTTCCAGCACGGCCCGGGTGGCTTCCGGCGTTACGTCGCGCGGCGAAATACCCGTGCCGCCGGTCGTCACCACCAGGTCGCAGCGCCGTTCATCAGTGAATTTTACAATCGCCGCAGAAATCAGCGCCTGCTCATCGGGAACAATCGCCGCCTCAAATTCCGCGTCCTTGAACTGCTCGCGCAGGGCGTGCTCAATCTCCGGCCCGCTGCGGTCGGCATAAAGCCCGGCGCTGGCCCGGTCGCTGACGGTAATGCGTCCAATTTTCATTGCTTGATTTTCTCCACCAGGCGAACGCCTTCAATTTGCATCGCCTTGTCCACCGCCTTGCACATGTCGTAAAGCGTCAACGCGGCGATGCAAACACCCGTGAGTGCTTCCATCTCCGCGCCAGTTTGGCCGCTGGTTTCCACCGCGCAATAAATTTCGATGGCAGCGCGACGCACTTTGAAGCCAATTTCAACCTGGCTCAATACCAGCGGATGGCACAGCGGAACCAGCTCGCTCGTGCGTTTTGCCGCCTGAATGCCGGCGATTTGCGCGACTGTCAACACGTCGCCTTTTGGCAGCGCATTGCGTTTCAAGGCGCGGATGGTTGCCGGTTTGCAAACCAATCTGCCTTCGGCCACGGCACGCCGTTGCTGTATGGGTTTGCCACCCACATTCACCATGCGGGCCGAGCCGTCCGTTTTAAGATGGGAAAAAATCTTATGCATCAAATCACCTGCCAAGCATACCGCCCGCCAGTAAAAAATCCACCTCCGCGCCGGCTTTGATCAAAGCGCAATTTGGGGGAACGCGAATCAGCGCATTCGCCTTGGCAAAACAGGTTATATCGCCGGAACTCGCCCAGGGCAACGGATGTAATCGCATTTCCGGCCCGGCCAACTCCAGCCTTGCCGGCCACAGCGTTTCACGCGGACACAGCGCGTCGTCCCAATTTGCCGCCAGCCGGCCATTTAAAAATGCCGGAACACTTTCACCGGTCAACCGCGCCAGAGCCGTGGCGACAGCGAAATGAAAACAGACGAAATGCGAGAGCGGATTGCCCGGCAAGCCGAATGCCACGCGCGGACCGTTCACCCCAAAAATCAAAGGCCTGCCGGGACGAAGGTTGACCTGCGAAAAAACAATTTCAAAACCAAGCCGCTCCAGCAGCGGACGCGTAAAATCCAGTTCGCCCACGCTCGCGCCGCCTGAAATCAAAATTACGTCCGCATGGGCAAGCTGGTCGTGAGGCAATTGCTTCCAGGCTTGATCAAAATTCTCGGACAGGTGCTTTTGCGCCAGATCGCACGGAAAGCTTTGCAGCAGGCCGCGAATCAAAATGGAATTGCTGTCGTGGATTTGCCCCGGTTTTGGCGTTTGATCGGGCGAAACAACTTCATCACCAGTCGTAAAATGAGCGATGCGCAAAGGCGGGCTCACCAGCGGTTGCACACAACCCGCTGTCGCCAGCAACGCCAGTTTTCCTGCGTCCAGTCGCACGCCCGTTTGAACCAGTGGCTGCCCGGCGGGCACATCTTCGCCGCGTTTGCGGAGGTTCAGCGCGCTTTCGCGTTTCAGAGGTTTTACCCGGTCGCCGCTGAGTTCGACATTTTCCTGGAGCATCACGCGCAGGCCGGCGCACGGCAGCGCCGCGCCCGTCGCCACGCGCACGGATTCGCCCGATTGAAGCAGACGCGGTTTCCAGTCCGCCGCGTGAATCGTGTCCACGACCTGATAGTATTCCGCCACATCGTTTTGCAGAATCGCATAACCATCGCGGGTGGAACGGTCGCACGAAGGCAAATCTTCCGGCGCGCAAACTGTTTCGCGCAGCACCCGGCCAAAGGCATCGGCAAGCGGCATGCAGACGGCGGGCAATGGCCGGCAACGCGAATGAATTAGCGCCATGGCTTCGTCCAGTGAACAAAGAGGGGGCGCCAAGCGCCGGTCAGGCACATTGCGAGTCGCTCCGCCCGGCGCGCCGGACGGGAGTTCGGCGCGCCGGGCGGAGCGTTTCCAGACCGGCACATCCTGCTTGAGGCGATCCATGAATTCCGCAAGCAAGGCAATCGCTTCCGCGCGATGGCGCGCCGCGACCCCAATATAAATCGCCGCCTCGCCAACCGGCACAACGCCGAGGCGATGAATCACCCGCGCGGCGAGACATGGGCGCCGCGCAGAGATGGTTTCGAGCAGCCGCCGGATTTCGCGGACCGCCATTTCCGGGTAGGCTTCGTATTCCAGCGCGGAAATTGTTTCGCCATTCTCCTCAGCGCGAACCACCCCGCGAAATTCAACCCATGCACCGTGCATGCCAAGACCGGACGGGGGATGAACTTTATCCGCGATGGACGCATTGGTGAGCTGGATTTCAATTTCCATGTGAAAAATTAAGCGCCAATAGACGAGGATTTATGAAACGCTTCGAGCAATAATTTACTGCCGGCAAAAAGCAACCTGCCGACCAGCATGCGGCCAAGGGCGACGCAGAGTCCATGCCGCGCGCCAAGATGCGTGCCGGGCAGCGTGCGAATGGCCGCTGGCGTCGTGAGCCAGAGCACCAATCCGGCCGCAGGCGCAGATGCGACGAAAGCGGGTCTTTTGATTGTTTCGTCATGCCAAAGTCTGTTTGTTCGGAGCCGTTAATGCAAGGTCGGCAGGTGAGTTCCAGTTTGCAAAATGCCGGGATTCAGGTTCACTGAAAATGACAAATTGGGCGAGGTTGTTTTTTACGCATTGCCCGGCAAAGTTTTTTACGGCGAAACGTTTGCGCTCAAGGCCGGCCACGGCCAGCGATTGAGCTGCCTTCGGATAAAACGCGGCGAGTGGTTCAATGCCGCCGGCCAATTTTGGAATTGTTCCACATATTTCCGAGCTGCCCGCCGCCAGCCGCAGTAGAAATTCAACGCTCATCTCCGGCAAATCCACCGCGAGCACGAGCAACAGTGGCGCGGCGGTTGCATCAAGGGCGCGCTCGATGCCTGCCAGCGGCCCGGCGTCTGGAAATTTATCCAGCAAAACACGACAGCCAAAGGCGGAGTAGTCCGCTGCCGCGCGACCGGAAATAAAAATCTCCGCCGCGCCAATTTGGCGCGCCAGTTGAATCTGCCGCGCGAGCAAGGCTTGTCCGCCAACTTCGAGCCAGGCTTTGTCGCGCCCCATGCGCGAGGATTTTCCACCTGCGAGAATGACGGCGCTGAAATTCATTTTTCAATCCGGATAATTCCGCTGGTAAGAATTCGCGCGCGCAGGCCGCCGCGTCCTTGCAGGGCCATTTCGGCGCCGGGCGCAATGGCCTGGTTCATCCAATGACAGGGGCTGCATTCGGCGGTGCCGGCAAAACGCACGCCCTGGATTTCAAATTCCGCGCCGATGAGCGAATTCAAATCCACGCCTTCCGTAATGACATTTCGACGCGTGAGACCAGGCGATTTTCCACTCACGCCGAGCTGGTCGCAAAGCGTTTCAAAAACTTCCGACGCGAAAAAGGTAATCTGACCCTGGTAGTTGTCCTTGAAGTCAAAAAAACGGTCGCCCTCAATCCCGCGCCCGGCCGCGCAACGGATTTCCGCACGCTCCACGAGCGGATGTTCACCGGGCGGCTGCTCGTGATGGCCAAAATAGTTGTGGCCGGGCGAAATATACAGGTGGCAGACTTTCATGGGAGCAATATGCCATTTTTTTACGGGTGGAAAACTTTTTCCACCCGGGCATTTTGACCGGCGGCGGAAATTTGTGCCAGCAATTCATTGAGATAAGCACGCTGGGCCGGCGTGAACGGCGCGGTGACGGGAACGCGAGGCGAGCGCGCATCGTGGGCGCGGAATTCAGCCAGAAACGTGCGCAGAAAGGATTTTTGCGGCGGGGTAAATTCCTCGCGCAATTCCACGGGCGCCCGGGTCAGGGCCACGGCGCAAAACTTGAACTCCGGTTGAAGCGAGATCGCGTCCACGGCCTCGCTGGTTGCGGCGTTCACGGCCAGATTTTCGCCGAACTGGTCATTCCAATGAAACGGAGCGAAACAAGTGCCGGGCTGAACGCGCGTCGAAACCTGCGCGGGATAAATCGCGAAGCCGCGCCGCGAAGCGACCTTGACCAGGGCCCCGGCGAACACGCCCAGCGCGGCGGCGTCTTCGGGATGCAACTCCACGAACGGTCCGGGATTGAGTTTGTTGAGCACGGGAACTTTGCCGGTCTTCGTCAGCGTATGCCACTGATGCGCGAGCCGTCCGGTGTTCAACGTGAAAGGAAAATCCGCATCGGGGACTTCCGCCGGCGGCAAATGTGGTCGCGCGAGAAAATGGCCTTTGCCGGACGCGGTGGGAAAATGGATGGAATAGCCGTCTGTCAAATAGCGGATGCTTTTCCCGTCATCCGCGCCAGGCGCACACGGCCATTGCCGTGATTTTTGCCGCAGGCCCCCATAGGAAATACCGCGCAGATCGTAGCCGGTTCGGGGATTCCAGGTTTCACGGATTTCATCGAACACCTCGCCAGCACTCTCATAGGGAAAGGCTTTTTCAAATCCAAGTTTGCGGGCGGTTTGAGTGATGATCCACCAGTCCGGGCGGGCCTCGCCGGGCGGTGGAACAGCCGGTTGCATCAACGTGACCATGCGTTCCGAATTAACCATGGTGCCTTCGGCTTCGGCCCACACCGCGCCGGGCAGCAATATGTCCGCGTAGTGCGAAGTCTCCGTGGGATGATAGGCGTCCTGCACGATGACCAGTTCCGCGCGTTGCAGGCCGTTGATCACGCGCTGGCGATTGGGCATGGAAGCCACGGGATTGGTGCCCATGATCCAAACCGCTTTGACTTCGCCGGCTTCCAATTTTTTAAAGAGTGAAACCGCATCCAGCCCCGGTTCCGGGCGGATGGCGCCGGCGGGCACGCCCCACAGCCGTTCAATGAACGCCCGATCTTCCGCGTTGGTCACGGCACGCTGGCCGGGCAAGGCGTGGCTCAAGTAGCCGACCTCGCGGCCCCCCATCGCATTCGGCTGGCCAGTCAATGAAAACGGCCCGCTGCCCGGGCGGCAGATCTTCCCGGTGGCGAGATGCAAATTGCAAATGGCATTCGTGTGCCAGGTGCCGTGCGTGCTCTGATTCAAGCCCATCGTCCAGAACGTGGTGAATTCCGGCGATTCGCCAAGCCATTTCGCGGCGGTGCAAATATCCTTTTCGCGCAGGCCGGTGATGGCCGCGACTTGCGCCAGCGGATAATCATTTAACAGCGCGCGCAGTTCGTCCCAGCCTTCGGTGTGCCGGGCGATGAAGTTTTCATCAACCTGCCCGTGGTCCGCCAGCAGACGCAGCAATCCATTTAACAACGCAAGGTCGGTGCCGGGTTTGATTTGCAAATACAAATCGGCCTTTTCCGCCGTCGCGGTGCGGCGCGGGTCAACGACGATAATTTTTGCGCCCTGCTTCTGGCGGTCGAGCAGGCGCAAAAAAAGAATCGGATGGCAGTCGGCCATGTTTGCGCCGATGACGAGCGCGCAGTCCAGCCGGTCAATGTCCTGATACGAACCCGGCGGCCCATCCGCGCCGAGCGACAGCTTGTAGCCGCTGGCCGCGCTCGACATGCACAGGCGGGAGTTGGAATCAATATTGTTGGTGCCCAAAAACCCCTTGGCCAGCTTGTTGGCGAGATATTGCGACTCCATGGACAACTGGCCGGAAACATAAAGGGCCACGGCGTCCGGCCCGTGTTGCGCGATGATTTTTTGCAGGCGTCCGGCGGTTTGTTCCAGGGCGTTTTCCAGCGGCACCCGCACGCGCGCGGATTTTTTTGCGTGGCGCACATAAGCCGCCGCAAGCCGGTCGGACGAACCGAGCGTGAGGGCGGCGGTATTTCCCTTGGTGCAAAGCCGGCCAAAATTTGCCGGATGGTCCCGGTCGCCGGTCACTTTGGCCACGCGATTTTTTTCGACCTGCAAAATCATGCCGCAACCGACGCCGCAGTAGGGACACACCGTTTTTACACTGCGCGTCGTCGCCTCCGGCATGGGCGGGTCATTCGCCATTGGTGAACAAGACTTGCAGCGCATTCAAGTCGTGGCGGGTGGTGAACTGCTGAAACGTCTCCCGGCCCTCACGCTTTTTGAGATACACCCGCAGCATTTTCTCAAGTGTCGCCGGCAATTCTGTCGCGCTCACGCCGGAAAAAACCTGGCGGCCCACGGCCTGATGTTTCCCAAAACCGCCGCCGACAAAAACATGGTAGCCATCCTCGCCGCGCACCTTGGTGCCGAGGCAGCCGATGTCGCCCATGTAATGCTGCGCGCAGGAATTCGGGCAGCCGGTGACATGGATGTTTACAGGCTGGTCCAGTTCGAGGCGTTTTTCCAAATATTTGGAGAGCTCAAGGGCGTGGCCTTTGGTATTCGATTGCGCGTATTTGCAATATGAATTTCCCGTGCAGGCGATGACGCCGCTCGCGATGTGCGATTGTTTCGTCGCAAAGCCTGCCTTCCCCAGCGCGCCTTTCAGTGTGGGCACAAACGCGTCCGGCACGTTGGGAATAATAAAATTCTGCCAGACCGTCAGCCGGATTTCGCCGCTGCCGTAAAGCTCGGCGAGTTCCGCCAGCCGCAGCAGTTGTTTCGGCGTAATCTGGCCGACCGGACAAGTCGCCCCGACATAGTTCAGGCCGCGCTGCTTCTGTGGAAAATCGCCGACGTGCGAATGCGGCAGTTCGTGGCTGGCCCAGCGCATCTGCGCCGCCGCGTAAGGCGCGCGGCGAAGCTGTTTGCCGAGCTTTTTTTCCACCAGCGCGAGATATTCTTCCAGCGACATCTTTTCGAGCAGATGTTTAAGCCGCGCCTTCTTGCGGTCGGTGCGGCAGCCGCGTTCGATGTAAACCCGCAGCACCGCCACGACGACTTTGTTGATTTCATCCGGCGGCACCACGACGCCCAGGTCGCGCGCAAAGGCTTTGTGGCCGGTCGCACCGCCCAGCGCCACACGGAATAAAATCTCGTCGCCCAGTTTCACGGCTTTCACGCCGATGTCGTTCGTGTCTTCCACCGTGCCGATGAGGCCGCCGCCGTCGTAGGCAATGTTGAACTTGCGCGGCAAATCATAAAACGACCGGTCGTTGATGATGATCTGGCCAATTTGCTGGCAGAACGGCATCACGTTTATCAGTTCGACGGGATCAATACCGGCTGTGGGATTCGCCGTAAGATTGCGGATGTTGTCCGCGCCCGCGCCGCGCGTGTGCAGGCCAACGCCCTGAACCCGGCGCAAAAATTCCGGGGCGTCCTTGGGCTGGATGAGGCGCATCTGCAAATTGGCCCGTGTCGTGATCTGAACATAGCCGCTGGTAAGTTCCTGGGCGAGGCGGCCGAGTTCGCGCAGTTGAAAAGTTGTGAGCAGCCCGCCGGGAATCCGCAGCCGCGCCATGAACGCATCCTTTACCGGCGTCAGGAAAAACAGGCCATTCCATTTGAAACGAAAAATATCCTCCTTGTCCGGCGCCTTGTTGCCAATGGCGTTCTCAACGATTTGTTCATAGGCATCGAGCGGATGCAGCTCCCGTTTCACGCGCTCCTCGAAAATCAAGTCTTCCGGCGCCGGCGCGGGTTCGACATCGCTGAATTTCTGGCCGCGCGCCGCGATCCCGGCAAACAATCCGGACAAATACTCCTTCTGCTCCGGCGTGAAGCCGGCCGCAGCGAGTGGTTCTGGGAGGAGGGCACTCATTTAATAAACATCACGCTGATAGCGCTTGTCAGACTTAAGTTTCGCCACATAGGCTTTCGCGTCGTCCGGGCTCCTGCCGCCGGCGGTTTCGATTATTTTGTGCAACGCCGCGTCAACATCTTTGGCCATGCGCGAGGCATCGCCACAGACATAAAAACAACCTCCGGCCTCCAGCCAGGACCACAACTCGGCGGCATTTTCCAGCATTCGGTCCTGAACGTAAACTTTCTCCGCCTGGTCGCGCGAGAACGCCAGATCGAGCCGGGTGAGAAAACCCGATTTTTGCCAGCCAGCGAGCTGTTCCGCATAAAGAAAATCAGCCGAACGTTTCTGATCGCCAAAGAACAGCCAGTTTTTCCCTTTCGCGCCGGTCGCGGCGCGTTCTTCGAGAAACGCGCGGAAGGGCGCGATTCCCGTGCCCGGTCCGACCATGATCATGGGCGCATCGCCGCTCGTCGGAGGGCGGAAGCCAGGTGAGGCTTGCACGAAGACCTTCACAAACTCCGCATCGCCCACCCGGTCGGCGAGAAACGTCGAAGCCACACCTTTGCGCGGACGCCCGTGGCTCTCGTAACGGACCGCGCTCACGGTCAAATGCACTTCGCCGGGATGCGCCTTGGGGCTGGAAGAAATCGAATACAGCCGTGGTGAAAGTTTTCGCAGCAGCGGCAGCAATTCCGCGACCGGCAGCGGGGCTGGCAGCAGGCCAATGACATCCAGAACATCGCGGCCAAAAATCCAGCGCTTCAAATCGTCGCGGCGGTCCGGGGCGAGCAGCGGTGACAGGCCGCTGGCGAATCCGCGTTCACCGACGAGGTTGATCAATTCCTGCGTTGGCTTGGTGATGTCGAAGTGCCGTGTGAGCGCCTCGCGCAAGGACATTTCGGCCGCGTCAATTTTGACCGGTTCATCGCCTTTGCATTTTAGCGCCGCGAGCAAATCGTCCACCAGTTCGGAACAGTTCACCGGCACCACGCCCAGCGCGTCGCCCGCCTCGTAAGTCAGCCCGCTGTCGGCCAGGCTGATTTCGTAGTGGCGGACTTCCTTGCTGGAACCAGGCTGGTTCAACAAAACATTTTTCAGCAGCCGCGCCGGGAACGGGTTCGACCTGTCAAAGCCTGCCGGCTTTGCTGGTGTGATGTGACCGTTGCCGGCTGCGCCATTGACCGTGGCGGCCGAATTTTGCGTTGCGCCGCCGAGTTTTTCCCAGAGGCCGTCAATCCAGTTTTTCGCGGCGGTTTCGTAGTCCGCGTCGCACTCGCCGCGCGGGAGAAGGCGTTTTGCGCCGAGCGCTTCGAGCCGCGCGTCAAATTTTTTCGACGCGCCGCAGAAGTCGGAATAATTTTTATCGCCCAGGCCAAGGACGGCGAACTGGAGATTTTCCAGGCGCGGCGCGGCTGCCGCATTGAGCCAGTTCCAGAAATTAACCGCATTGTCCGGCGGTTCGCCATCGCCCCAGGTGCTGGAGATGATAATTGCCTTGTTGGCCGCAGCAAGGTTGGCGGATTCGTAATCGTTCAACGCCATAACTTTTGGTGCGAAGCCGCGCGGCTGCGATTCCTTGGCCACTTTTTTGGCGAGACCTTCCGCCGTGCCGGTTTGCGAGCCGAACAAGATCAGCAGCGGCTCGGTGTTTTTCGGCGCAGCGGGCGCGGTTTCGGCGGGCGCGGAAGAATGAAGCCCCGCAAGGAAACCGTTGAGCCACGCGCGTTGTTCAGGCGTGAAAGGCGCGGTTTCAGGGATGAATGGAACAGAATTCATTCGGTGGTTAATAAAGCGGATTTGCGTCCCAGCTTGCGCTGGGACGCGGCGACGGGAGGAACCACATCGCCATCGGAATTAAAATTTGATGGTGGTCTGGACATAAACCCAATCGGCATCACGGCTGCCACCGTTTCCGCCCTGGCTTTGGTTGATGTAGTCGCCCGCCAGAAAATGGCCGTAGCCGGTTTCGACTTGCGCGAAGCTGGTGACCGCATAGCCGGCGATGGCAGAGAATTCCGTGCCGACGAACGGATTGTAACCCGGATGGATGCCATAACCGCCAGTCGTGCGCGGCGCGCCGTTTACGCTGTAAAGGTAGTCGGATGTGTTGGCGAGCCAGAAGGCGTTGCCCATGAATGTAATGTTCAAACGCCGGGTTGGTTTCAACGTGAGATTCAAGCCGAGGTCCTGGATGTTTTGCAGCGAGAACAAATCCATCATGCCGAAAAATTTATGGTTCGTCGGAAACAGGTTGTCAAAGGTGCCGTGCGTGCCGTCCTTCGAATTGTCGTCGCCGGAAGCGTAATCAAATTCCGCCCCCAGACGCGGCGTTGCCCACCAGTCGGCGAACGTGTAGCCGCCCAAAGCGACGAACATATAGGCGTCCTGCGTCAGCCGTGGAGAAGTGGCGGTGACCGCGTAATCGCCGAATTGATACGCGCCTTCAACCGTGTAGTCGAAATTGTCCAGTTCGCCGGGCTTGGATTTCAAGCGGCCGCCGATGGTGTACACATCGCGGGCGGTCGGCTGCGGAAATTGCGGGTCAGAATAGACGTTGATGGCCGAGCGCGAAGCGTTGCGGGCAAGGAAATAGCCCTCCAGAATGGTCCTGGGAATTTTTGTGATGGTCGCATACACGCCGGATAACCAGTCCTGGGTATTGGGCATGTCGAAGCGACCGTCAACCGGCACCACCGGCATGCCGGTGAAAAAGTCCACGCCACCCCAGGCGTTCTGCCAGCGCAATTTGGCCGCGTCGAATGAGCGTCCAATATTGTTCCAGTCAAACGCGCCGATCAGCCTTTCGTCGCCATAGCTTAATTCCTGCCGGCCCACTTTCAGGGTCAGGGGAAATTCACCTGTGTTGCCCAGCGTGACAAATCCCTGATGCAAATCAATCGTGTCGGACTCCGGGCCGTAGCCGGTGGTTTTCGTAGTGCCGGCGACGGCGGGCGCATCGGCGTAAGCGGCGCGGTGGTCACCGTCCGACCAACTGCTCTGGCCTTCGGCATAGGCGCTCCACCATTCATCCGAGTAACCCACGTGCAGCCGGATGCGCGAAAGCAAATACTGATTGTCCACGCTCGCGCCGTGATCGCGGAAATCCACCGAGCCGGCCTTGCCCGCGATGCCATAGCCCTCGTAAGCCACGTAGCGTTCACGATCCGCGCCGCCAATGTCCCAATGGTTCGTATAACCATTGAGCGAACTCATATATTCGTTGATGAATCCCTGAAAGGGCGCGGGCGGCGGCGGTGGCGTGTACTGGGCGTGGGCTTGTTCGAGGGCGGCGAGCACCAGCGCGCCGGCAGACAATGTCTTTAAGGTTGGTTTCAATTTTTTTGTTCTTGGGTTTGGCATTTGGTTTTTTTTTTGACGGGATTTATCGCTTCAGGAGATGGGCAACGGCCAGCAACAGGCCCAGCGAGGCCGCGAGCAGCACGAAAAATCCAATTTTGAAGAACAGCAGTGGATTGCGCTCCAGCAACGGCGTGCCGGGCGGGTGAAACGGCCTGACCTGCGCCGGATTTTCCAGTTCAAACAGCATTTCGCTGTAGCTCTCGTAACGCTGTTCGGGCGCGGCGGCCAGGGCGCGGGCGACGATGGCTTCCAGCCACAATGGCACGTGCGGATTAAGCGCGGCCAGCGGCCGCGCGGTCTTGAAAACCGGCGTTTGAAACGGCTCAATTTCGCCGTGGGGCAGTTTCCCGGTGAGCGCCTCGTAAAGCGTGACGCCCAGCGAAAATATTTCGGTGCGCTCGGTCATCGCCACGCCGGTGAAGCGTTCGGGCGCAAGGTAGCTCGGCGTGCCGGCGCGGCCCTGGAGACTGAATATTTCCGACACACTGCCGAGGTCAATGAGCTTGAAACTCAGGCGGTCGTTTTCGCGCAGCACGAGAATGTTTTCCGGCTTGAGATCGCCGTGGACGAAGTCGTGGCGCAGGAGAAATTGTTCCGCCCGCAGAACGAACCGGGCCAGTTCCACGGCTTGCGCCGGCGTGAGCGGATTGTGTTTGGCGATGAATTGTTTCAGCGTCGGCGCGTTGATGTATTCCAGCGCGTAGTAACAGGCGGTTGCATTTTCCGGCGCAAACGCGGCCGGAAAAAATTCCGCCTGGAGCTGTGTGGCGTGCCAGATTTCACTTTCAAAGGCCGTGCGGGCAGAGTCGTTTTGGGCGGCCTCACGCGGGGCGAATTTCAACACGTAAGAATCCCCCTGGCGCGCCGCCAGCCAGATGCGGTCGCTGGCGCGGAAACTTCGGCGCAAGGTGAAGCCATCCATCACGTCGCCAACCTTTAGTTTGTCCGGCACGCGCACGGCGGCTTCGGCGGAACGCCGGGCCGCGCCGGTTTCCAGCACGCGCACGGTCACGGCGGTCAGATCGTCGCGCGTCTCGTCGGTGGCCTGCCGATGGGCTTCGGCGGCGATCGCGGCGGCGGTCGCGCCGCGTTCCAGCAAGGCGGTGAGCGCGTCGTCATTCAACACATCGGTCACTCCATCCGTGCAGAGCAGCAGCACATCACCTGCGAGAATCGGCACTTTCCGCGTGGCCGGCGAAAGTTCATCCGCCAGGCCCAGCGCGCAGGTCAAAACATGCGTGCGGTCGGGATGCGGCTCGCGGTGATCGGTGGAAAGCTGTGTGAGCCGGCCTGCGCGCCAGAGATAAATCCGCGAATCGCCGGCGTTGAGCGCGCAGGCTTGGTCGCCTTCCAGCGCCACGGCGGCAATGGTCGTGGCCAGTTCGGTGGATTCAAACCGCGCCATGCCTTCCTGATATAACCGCCGGTTGAGGTGGCGCGTGATTTCTTCCAGAGTTTTGCCGGCACTCCAGGCGCGCGGGCGGGCGGGAAAATTTTGCGCCAGCATTTCGACGGCCCGCGCGGCAGCTTCACCGCCTTGTTTCGCTGAACCAAGGCCATCGGCCAGAACGGCGAGCAGGACTCCGTCAAATTCCTTTACGACGGCGGCATCCTCCGAAGGTTTTTGCCCATCGCGCGCAAAGGCGAAGGTTTCCGCGCTCACGCGTAAAACGCCGTGCGCCGCGCGGAGATTTTCCGGTGCGGCGGAGATGGCGTTTTCGAGCGTGGTGTTCATGGACTTAAATTCGGGCGGCGGCCAGTGCGCCCCAAGTCGTGCGCCAGCGCTTTTTTACCAGCGTCAGCCCGATGAGCGCGACCACGCAAAGAAAGGCAAAAACCGTCAGGCCGGTGGCATACGAACCCGTCTGGCCTTTCGACCAGCCCATGGCCGTGGCGAGCAGAAATGCGCCCATGCCGCCGCCCGCGCCGACGAGACCCGTCATCAGGCCGAGTTCCTTGCCGAAGCGTTGCGGGAGCAGTTGAAAGACCGAGCCGTTGCCCGCACCGAGTGCGCCCAGCGCGATGACAAACAAAACCACCGCCGCCGCGAGGGTTGTGGCCTGGCCCACCGCCGCCAGCGCGATACCCGCAATGACATAGCACACAGTGAGGGTGCGGATGCCGCCGATGCGGTCGGCCAGCGCCCCGCCCAACGGACGGGCCATCACACCGACGAAAGTGCAGAGTGCCGCCCAGTCGCCCGCCTCAACTTTCGGCAGACCGAAGGTGGACTTGTAATACAAGACCAGTGACGCGGCCAGTCCTGCGAAGCCGCCGAATGTAATGGTGTAGAAAAAGCAAAAACAGTGGGTATCCTTGTCGCGTAACAATTCCAGGTAATCGCGCAGTTGTTTTGGTTTCACCTTGAGCGGCGCTTCTTTGGAAAAAAACGCATAGACGCCGAACACCAGCACGGCAGGAATCAGCGCGAAACCGAACACCGCCTGCCAGCCGTAGGCATTGGCGATGCGCGGCGCGAGCAGCGCGTCAATCACCACGCCGATGTTGCCCGCGCCCGCGAGACCGAGCACTGTGCCTTGCAGATGCGGCGGATACCAGCGGCCCGCCTGGGGCAGCGCCACCGCGAAACTGGCGCCTGCAAAACCGAGCATGAAGCCCATCAAAATCACCGCCTGAAAACTGCCCAAGCCGACGAGCCAGCCCCAGGCCAGCGCCCCCATGACAATGCATTGCGCGAGCAGACCGGTGTTTTTCGCGCCCATCCGGTCCACCAGGAAACCCAGCGCAAGCCGCAAGCCCGCTCCGCCAAGGCTCGGCACGGCGACCATCAAGCCGGTTTGCTGGTCGCTCAAATGCAGCGCTTCCTTGATATGCGCGCTCAGCGGACCGAGCACCGTCCACACCATGAAACTGAAATCAAAATAGAAAAATGCGCTGACGAGCGTGGGCCAATGTCCGGTGTTCCAAAGGGATGGTTTGTTGTTCACGGCAAAATTTCAGGCGAGGACGGTTTGAGGTTCATGTTCTGACGGGATCGGGGGTGAAGGAGCAAGGCGACAGCCCGGCCATAAATGTCGGCCCGAAAAATTCTGTGGGCCAGGGCAAAATTGAAGGCGGACGTTTCCTGCCCAACCCGCCGGTGCGCAAAAGCTCCGACACACAATTTTCGTTGCGTGGCCGCCATTTTGGTCAGGTGCGTCTTTTTATTCACTCATCGCGGTTATTCAGCCGCTGCCAGATGATTGAGCGCGCCATGTGCCAGACGATGATTCCGGCGTGATGATTGAGACTCTTAATTCAGATGAAAATAATGAGCCGGATTCATATATGAGCCCACCGCTCGACAACCGGCGGCTTCGGACGTTCCCGGGAGGAGACGCGTGGGCGGCATTACGCAGACCGTGACGTCATGTAATTGAGCGCCAGCCAATTGAGCAAGGCACTGGAGGCGGAAATGGGCTGTCGTCTTTTAGACAGGCTGGGTAAAAAATCGCCTCACGCAGGCGGGAGAACAGCGGCAGGCTGGTATGGACGCAACTCAAACAAACTGGAGCTGGATCCTAATGCAATTAAGGCAACGTCAAGCGGTAGAACAGTTGCTGGCCGCTGGGCGGCACGATGAAGACCGTTTGATTGCCGATGACGCCGTTCAAAGTCGCGTTGGTCACGCTGACCCAATTGGTCGTGGCCAGGCTGGAGTTTTGTTGCAGCACAAAAGGAAATCCCAAATTTGTGAAGGTCAAAACAACGGGTTGAGAAATTAAAATCACGGGCGCTGGCGGCGTTTCCACCGCCACGCTGAATTGGGCATAGCCCGCGGATGTCCGCCAGCCGGAACCGGTATTAAATTGATTTGGACCCTGCGTCCAAATCGAACCCGCATCAAGACTGGCGTTGGCGGTCAGTTGCCACTGATACTCAGCGACGTTGGTGGAATTGATTGAGGAGGCAACAATCCAATAAGTCGCATTGTTCGAAAATTCCAAGGCCGTGTCGTTGGTGTAAACATAAATTCCGCTGTTCGTTGGAAAGCTGTTGCCGGACAAAGTCGCCAGCAGACTGCCGGGCGAGCCGCCGGCATCCTGGTAAAGTGAAACGGCAAAAGCACCGGGGGGATTCAATGCCGGATAAAACCCGCTCTCGGAACCAAAGATCAAAATGGAAACACTGTGAAACCAGGTCTTCGATACGCCCGTGGTGAAAGAAACGGCATCCACCTGGGCCGATTCGACGCCATCGTCACCGGCAAGGGGCTGGCCGAGATTGGAGATGGCGGAGGTAATCGGCTGCGCCAGCCCGGTCGCCGCGCATAAACATGAACAAAGAATACTGATGGCCTTTATCACGAAAACTATCTTATGCCTTCGCCCGGAAATGCCAAGCAAAAAGCGGCCAACTGCCGGTTGAGGACGATGCGGTGCGTTTTGAATTGTGGTAATTTCGCCATCAAAATAAGCCGCAAAAGCACTGGGCGATTCTGTGGGACCCTTTCACCGCGCTGCTCAACTGCTTGACGGAGACCTCAAAATCCGGTTCCCTTGGCCGGGAACGTGCCGCACTTTTCCAGCGCCACCCGCCGCACTTTTCGACCGCCGTTTATAACCGGCACAATCAAAAAATCATGAAAAGAATCCTGACCAGCATTCTCGGTCTGTTGCTCCTAAGCCTGCCGGCCGGGGCCAAGACCAGCCTGGACGCACTCCTCCAGGCCGGAAACATCAAAAAAGGCCTCGTCGAATACCAATATCCGGCGGACAACTCCGAAAAGTTTTCCCTGGCCACGCTCCAGGTGCTGGACGCAGTCCAGACGTTCGGGAGCGCCGTTTCCAAACTCGGTTTCAGACCCGAAATGGCCGGGAACGGACTGCCGTTCCTTCGGGTTGTACCCGTCGGCGGACCGACCACCAACGAAGCCTCACGCGCCGCCATCGGCGAAGCTTTCGACAACCTGAAATCAGGCCTGGATGAAGCCAGCCAAACTCTGGCCCGCATGACCGACCAGGAATTCAAGGTGGAAGTGAACCTCAGCAAGATCAGGACTGACCTGGCTGGCAATGGGACCAACGAATTGCTCATTACCACCCTGAGCCGGATCTGGACCATCCCGACCCAAACCACCAACAAACAGGACATTATCATTCATTTTGACCGGGGCGATGCCTACTGGCTCCAAGGCTACACCCACTGTCTGATGGGCATGATTGACGTCCTGCAAACCTACGACTGGCGGCCCGTGTGGAACCAATGCGCCCATGTGATTTTTCAGCATCCCAACCCGATGCCACCCATCGCCCTGCATGAAGTCCAAAGCGACGGCCGATGGACCATGTGGGTTGACCTGGTGGCCGCCATCCACGATATGCGATTGAACCCCACGAATCCCAACGGCCTCGTGGACGCCCGGGAACAATTCCTGCAAATGATCGCCTGCAGCCGGCTCACCTGGAAAGCCATCCTCGCCGAAACCGACAACGATCACGAATGGCTGCCCAACCCGCAGCAGACCGGGCCAGGCGGATCCAAAATCACCCAGCAGCAAATTGACGGATGGCTGCGCCTGATGGACGAAACCGAACACATCCTCAAAGGCGAGAAACTCCTGCCCCACTGGCGTCTCCAGGATGGCACCGGCATCAATGTGGACAAGCTCGTACGCAACCCACCGCCTTTGGATCTAATCCTTATGATCCAAGGCTCAGCCTTCATCCCGTATCTTGAGAAAGGCCCCATCAGCGACGCCGCAACGTGGAGGATGCTAACCATGCCCTACGGCACTGGATTCTCCCGGTTCGTCCTCTGGACCCAATAGCCAGAGCAAAAACGGGCTTGCCACCCCCTTACGACCCCTTTACAGACCCCGCGGCAATCTGCGGTCCGCCGCCCACAACATAAGTATTGGTCGTGGAGGTCAGGCCTTGCGCGGTCACGGAATTGAGTGCGGCCAACAGGTTGCAAAGAACTGTCATATTGAGTCCATGATCTCCTTTACCTTCCTGTCATAATCTTCCTTGTTGATCAGTCCTTGGTCGTAAAGCACTTTTACCTTCTTCAATCGTTCGGCGGCGTCTGGCTTGGCGCTGTTGTCTGCCGCCGGCGGGGGAACGACGTCTACTCCGG
>Ga0181520_10005935_pt1 | contig 19059 bp, 16 predicted proteins | sample PEATcosm2014_Bin_29_FD_132451 | JGI IMG/M metagenome (GOLD analysis project Ga0181520, IMG submission 132451) | Peatland microbial communities from MTU Mesocosm Facility, Houghton, MI, USA - PEATcosm2014_Bin02_30_metaG | ecosystem: Environmental > Terrestrial > Soil > Wetlands > Peat | place...
ATGGCGGAACTGTTTGGGGTGGAGAGCCATACCATCACTTACCATCTAAAAGAAATCTACAAGTCCGGCGAACTAAAGGACTTGTCAACTACTCGAAAAATTCGAGTAGTTCAACCGGAGGGCGGGCGTGGTGTCGCTCGGGGCATTTTGCTCTACAATCTGGACGCCATTATCGCCGTCGGTTACCGGGTGAACAGCCGCGAGGCGACGCAATTCCGCATCTGGGCCACGCAGGTTCTGCGCGAGTATCTCATCAAGGGTTTTGTTCTGGACGATGAACGGCTCAAGCAGGGCAAGCGCTTCGGCAAGGATTACTTTGATGAACTGCTGTTTTCGAGGCATCGGTTCGTTGCACGGTCAGTTCGTGTTGCTCTTGTGACTATCAGCCTTTTCGTGCTGCTGGCTGGAGAGTTGCACGCTACAAGCAGCGCGTTGATTCAGATCGCGGTGCTGGATAAAAATGGAGTTGAAATCGCTGGTAAAGACGTGGATACTTCTTCTGTCGCACTTGACTTCAATCATGAATATCAGCCGGGCGATCATATCATTCTGCGCGGTGCACGACGCATGGCCGTAAAGGTGGATCAAAACTTCTCCGAGTGCCTGCTGTATCTCCCGGATTCTTCGCGGGGTCAGTTTGAATTTATGATTCCCTATGGTCGCGCTGAGCAGCAGACGGGAAGCGCCTATTCACCGGCCAGCTTTGCCGGAAAGACACATCGCATCGAGGCGCGCGCCTTCACCAGTCGCGAGCGGAACGGCTATCGGAATCTGGCTTTGAATCCATGCGATTCCGTGCTGCCGGAAGAAACACCCGCGCGGGCATTTCCGCATAGCAGCACCAATAGTTATGCGCGGAACCTCTTTGACTTTGCCGCGCGCAATGCAATAGACGGCGCAGAGCAGAACGGCCATCACGGCGTTTGGCCTTATCAATCGTGGGGGCCTGAGCAGCGGCTCGACGTTTGGTGGAAGCTGGACTTTGGCCGCCCAGTTGAACTGGACAAGATTGGCCTGATGAACCGCGCCGATTTCCCTCATGACAGTTATTGGAAGAGCGCCGAGATTGAGTTTTCCGATGGAAGCCGGCTGCCGATTCAGATCACTTCTTCGGCTAGTTTGCAGGAGTTCAAATTTCCCAAACGAAAAGTGACATGGTTTCGCATTGCGAAGCTGGTTCCCGCGGACCCCGCAAAATGGTGCAGCTTGATTGAAGTGGAGGCATGGGGGCGCGATCTCCGATAATTTATCGAAGGACAATAATCTGTCATTCATGTGTTGCAATAGCATGAAACTGAAATATCTTCGAGGGTAGCTATGAATCGCCGATCATTTTTGCAATCCGCTGTTGCGATCAGTACACCACTCGCTGTACTTCCCGGCGCGATGGCGCAGGTTACCAGAGGGCCAGTGAACGCGCATCGTTCCGAGAGCGCGCTTCGCATCGAAAAGGCCAAAGCAGCGGCGATGTCCATGCAGCGGCGCGACTGGGAGCAGGGCATTCTGGCGCAGGCGATGCTGGAGATTGACGACCGGCAAAGCGTTATTCTGTTGACTAAAGCAGCGATCATGCAGCGAACGCCGGACGGGCGGCTGGGCGTTGTAATCTCCGGCAGCCCGACTGATCCCGCGATGGGCGGCGTAGCTTACGCGAAGGCCGCCGAGTGGAGCAATGATGCGCAGATTCACCAGGCAGTGGACGGGCTGCTCAACTGGATTCTGAAAGACGCGCCGCGCAATGCGGATGGCATCTTGTATCACACATTCCATGCGCCGGAGATGTGGTCCGACGGACTAAACTGCGCTCCGCCTTTTCTGGCTGCTATAGGTTTCTTCGACGAAGCGCTCCAGCAAATCGATGGCTACCGGCAGAAACTCTGGAATCCAGATAAGAAGCTGCTAACTCATATTTGGGATGACGGCAACAAACAACTCAAGGACGCCAGTTGTTGGGGCGGTGGAAACGGCTGGGCTGCGGCGGGGCTGGCCCGCGTCTGGCGCAGCCTGCCGAGCGAACGCGCCAAAGATCGGGCACGTGTTGCATCCTTTGCGCGCGAGATAATTGATGGATGTATTACTTATCAGCGCGCGGACGGACTCTTTCATAATGTAGTTGATCAGCCTGCGACCTTTGTTGAAACAAACCTGGCTCAGATGCTCGCTTTCGCAATCTACCAAGGTATCATCGACCTGTGGCTGCCCGCGAGTTATCAGGCCCATGCCGACACCATGCGCGCGGCAGCCCGCTTGAAGATGGACGCAGATGGTTATGTGCAGGGCGCATGCGGCGCGCCCGACTTTGACAACCCCGGTCCTTCCACTGAGGCGCAGGCCTTCTGCATCCTGATGGAAGCCGCCGGCAGCAGGATGATTCAGCGCTAATTTTGAGGTTGGGTGCCAAACCACGCATCTCGCCTTCATGCGGGATGCGTGGCGATCATCTTTTGAGTTACACACTTATCCTCAACTCACTGCAAGGCGAGTTAGATAAAACTCCAGAATGATAGCTCGGATGTTAGGAGGCCATCTGCAGAAGTTCCTGCTCGGCGCGCAGCCAATCCTGCTCCGCGTAGCCATCAGTGTAACCGCGCTGCGCCCAGTATTGACGCGCTAGCTGCTCAATCTCCGCGCGCGATGGGAAGGTCAGCTTGACAGGCTGGGCAACCTTCACTTTCTTGGCCACTGTCTTGCGTGGTTTCGCGGGCGCCTTAGTCTTCTTTGTTGTATCTGCCATTTTCAGTCTCCTTCGTTGGGGGTTTCGTTGGATTCGCCGCCAATCCTGCGGGGGCATCATCTTTATGATACAGAAAAATCGCGTTGAATGATAGCCCTGGCGCAATGGGCGTATCTCTTGAGTGAATGGAAGCGCAGATTTTCATCCGATTGCAATCTTTTTTCGGCGCATATTTTTCGGCATTTCTTGAGAACAACGCGGTAATCTATCACTATGCGACTTACCGATCATTGCTATGCAGTTACCGGTCTTGGTTATTCCTCGCCATGGTGCGTCAATGCTGGAATTATTGTTGGCGATGAAACAACTTTAATTGTGGACACAGGCGGAAACACGCTGGCCGCGCAAACCATTCATGGTTACGCAAGCGCCGCGCGGCCTGGAAATACGCTGCGGGCGATCATTACCGAGAAGCATTTTGATCATATCGGCGGCAATGGATATCTCCGCGCGCAGGGAATGGATGTGTGGGGCCACGCGGAAATTGCACGCACGCCGGAAGAGTTTCTTGCGGAGAAGGCCGAGTTCAACGATTCGATTCCCTGCCCCGCGCGGCGCGCACGGCAGGAGGCGCAGGCGTTTTTTTATCAAACAAAACTGACTCATCCAAATTGTCCAATTGCCACCGAGACGACTATCGATCTGGGCGAATTGAAGGTTGAAGTTCTTTTCACTCCCGGACACACGCGAACTAATTTGTCGGTGTGGGTTGCGCAAGATCGTGTGCTGTTTACAGGCGATTGCGTAGTGCGCGAGTATCTTCCTAATCTGGACGCGGGCGGTGTTGACGATTGGAAGGTATGGCTCAATTCGCTGGAGCGGATGGAAAAACTTAACCCGGAATTTATTGTCTGCGGCCATGGGCCTGTCGCGCGCGGCGACGAGATTTCAGCAGCAATTGATGCGATGCGCAAAGTGCTCAGGGAGGCGATTGCGCGTGGCATTTCGCCGACCGCTAGCGAATAAATTACTTATCCTGTTTATTGAGTACGGCGTGGACCGGGAGGTCCACGCCACTGCCGGCCAGGAGGCCGACGCTACAATGTAAAACACTTCTAAAACATCTTTCCGTAAAACATATAGACGATCTCGATCACCAGAATAATCACCACCGTCAGCTCCATAAAAAACGCGCGGCTCTGGTTAAACTGATCCACCATGAAGCGATAAAGTTCCTCGGCGGTGTGGACCTTGCGTGTGACCAGATCTTTGTAGTCGGGCACGCCGACCTTCAGCGCGGCCAGCTTGTAGAGGCGCGCGGCGAACATATCGCTCAAAAATTTGATGGCATTGTCGGCGTGCTCGGTCAGCTCGGCCACATCCAGCAGCACGGTATGCAGTTGCGTGGCCGAGTACGCCAGCCGCCAACGCGCCAGGATCCCGGTGCCTTTGTCCAGCAGTGTGTAGACGCGCTCCAGTTCCTCGGTCAGCAAGTTGTCGTAGTAGCGGAACTCCAACAACTGCGAGTTGGCGTACTCCAGCAACTGCACCGCCATCTCCGCGCCGGCCGTGCTGTCATAGAGGAAGGCCGCGTTCCAGCCGATCACCGCAAGATCGTTGGCATAGTACGAGATGCGCGATTGCAGCACCTCGTTGCATTCGCTCTCAGCCAGTTGGCCGGTGTCGCCGCGCACCACCTGGGCAATGCGCGCGCCGTGCTTTTGAATCAGCTCAGTGACCGAGGGTGAGCCGGCGATCTCGCGCACGTGAAAGATCAGATAGTCTTCGCTGAGCCACTCGTCGTAAGGCTTGATGAGCGCCGGAGCGGCGCGCTTGAGGCTGGCGCGCACAATGGCCGTGGCCTGCGCGGCAAAGTCCACATCCCATACCCAGCGGCTGGCCAGGCCGGTCAGCTTCTCCCAGTCGCCGGCAAAGGGCAGCTCAAAGACCACGCTCAACACGCCGTAGTCGTAGTACTTGATCTCGCCCTGCAGGCGCTCACCGCTCTCCAGCACGAGCGGCTCAGCGGGCACCACCACGGGCGGCCTTTGGTAGCGCACGTAGCCCGGCGCGGGATGCTTCATGCTGGGCTTGTCTACCTTGCGGGCGCTCACCAGTTCCTGCAATTGGTCCAGCCGAATGGCCTCGCAGACATCAAACTGCAGCAGCACCAGCACGGAGCCGCGCAACTGGACTTCTTCGGACGAACTTCCTGGATCGTGCATAGGTCTATCTTAACCCGCCCTTCGCTGGATGATCGCTTCATCTGGATTGAATCGGCGTGCGTTGCGCTGAAATTTCCCGTTTCTGGTAACCTCCTCGGTCCCTAACTGCGAGGAACCGAGGGCATCCTCAATATGGTAGGAAACCGTCACTGGGGCCGACGTCGCCCGCCGGAAGAGATATACTCTCACGTCTCATAATGATATACTGTTTATATATCGAAGGAGGCGTCATGCGCACACTAATTGACATTCCCGAAGAAGATCTCAAGCTGCTGACTCAGGTAGCCAAAAAGCAATCGATCTCTCGCGCCGAATTCGTGCGGCGATCTGTCGCTGCCTCACTTGCGCCGCACCGCCAGAAGATGAATCATGCCTATTTTGGGGCGTGGTCCGGCTTGCGTGAGGACGGACTCGCCTATCAGGAGAGGATGCGCGCGGAATGGTAACGCTGCCGGTTCTCTTCGACACGAACATCCTCATCGACTATCTGCGCGGCATTCCGCAAGCGCGCGCCGCATGCGACCGGCACGCCGACCGCGCCGTCAGCATCGTTACCTGGATGGAAGTGATGGCGGGTTCGACCGCCGACAATGAAGCGGATGCGCGTTCCTTCCTACTGAACTTCTACACTCTGCCGCTCGACACTGATGTGGCCGAGCGGGCATTTCTTCTGCGCAGGACGAACCGAATCAAACTGTCCGACGCCATCATTCAGTCAACTGCCGAGGAATCCGGCCGTATTCTGATCACGCGCAACACCCGCGATTTCCCTCCTGGCACACCTGGAGTGCTGGTTCCCTACACTCTCTAATCGCCTAGGCTGATGAAAGAGCCACCTGACGGCGGGTTTTGTAACAAGGGCACGACTTCAGTCGGGCCAAAGTCGGCCACAAATGATATTGGGCTTTAGCCCCTGCGTTCTGGAGATCATGGACAGCAGATTTCCTCAGGGGCTAAAGCCCTCGCACTCAATCAGGGCATCTTTGCGGCCCGGCTGAAGCCGTGCCCTTGTTACAAAGCCCGCGGGGTGAGGTTCGTGGCCTCCCACTCATCCACAATGGAAAACGCAGATCCTTCGACTTCGCTCAGGAGTGGATGAATGGGGCATAGATGTTCTTGGTTATTTTATGACTGGGCCGCCTGCCAGCAACACCAATACGGAGCCGCGCAGCAGGACTTCTCCAGATTGGCTTGCTGGATCGAGCATGATGGGTCTATCTAAAACCTCTTGCCACCCTAACTTCTCTTTGATTGACTTGAATAGACGTGCGTCGCACTGAAAATTCCCGGAAGTGGCGCAGTTTCTGAATAGGCGACGATACGGTCGGGTCCGCAGATTACCGGAATCCTTCAATGCGCTACTAGTAGATCGCCGTGATAATAAGTGACCACGCCGTTTCGGACGAGCGGAGCGAAATGGCAATCAAACACCAAGCCTCTGGTCGGGGTGACTAGCACTGCAGGTAATCCAGGGTCCACCGCAGGGCCATAGCCCTCCCCCGTCAGCTTGCCATTCTCATTTACTGAGACATGTGTCGGAGTAATCCTACCTGTTGTAGGGACCGCAGACACGAGCTTCGCATCACATCCGCTAATCTGCTTCAGCAGTTCCTCGCCTCTAAGGACGGGCAAAGGATTCGCGATTTGAGTCTTGAAGTGCAGCACCAGCGGCATCTCCATTTGGACCGCCACTCCGTTTACTATGAGCGGCTTGAACTTATAGTGCAAAGCTTGCTCCATCCCAAAGCTCTCAAGCCCCGGTTGGTCTGAGTTGTGTTTGGCTGTCTCTCGCACTTGGCCGGTACGGTCTGTGCGCGCAAAGACGATCATGGAGCCTTCAGTCTTCCCTTCGTGCACTGTCGGCCAGTCAATCTTTGGAGCGTCTTCTATGAGGCTCTCCTCTTTTTGAGTTGAGATGAAGGCAGTTTGGATCTGTTGCTCAGGTGGGGTAGGAGTCGTGACCGCGAAGAGTTCTTCAGGAGGATTTCGCAATTCTTCCAGGGTGGTCAAATGAGCAACAATCTCCTGGTAGTCCTTCACTGAGGTCTTGTAGGTACGCGCAATTTCTTTCTTGTTGAATGACTTCCAATCTCCAAATTCAATGTTATAGTTCATAGTCAGCACTGAACCAAGCCGCGGTTCCGCCCCATTCAAGCAAATAATTCCCCATGTCATCACGTCTGTTATGCCATTGGTTCGGTCATCTCGCCGCAAGCAACTTCTCGTTATCTGTGGGCCAAGCATCACTGAGCCGCCCCGACCTTGGAAGTCTCGTATCATGGGGATCGGATCGAGAATTGCTTCAATAAAATTTTCGAGCCAGCGAGGGTAGTAATCACCGACAGCAGTCTGCATCACCTGTGTGCCATTGACAATGCGTGTCTCACTGAAAGCTGGTGATGCAATGACGGTTTTGTATTTTTGTTTTTCAGCCCACCAAACCTCAACTCGACCAGAATATGGTGATCCTGACATCCCGATCGCCAATATTGCGTGGAACGGCTTAACTCCATCGGTCAGTGAGGATGTCTTCAGTGCTCGACTAAGCGCCGCATCAGCATCTACTTGCTCACCTTGCATCGATTGGAGGCCGGGAAATTGCGCGTGAAGTGTTGACATACCGACAACAAAGGAAAGTAGTGCAGCGAATTTGATTTGTCTCATGCAGCCATTATACTGATGGGTTCGATTCTGATAGCTGAACATTTCTGGATTACAGGCAAACCGGAAAATGCACGACCACCAAAAATCTTGCTTCCTTGCCGTTTCTCGGTCCGGTGTGATTGACTGATTGCCGAAGGTGGTGACGCGACGATGGCCTACATTCTTGCACTGGACCAGGGGACGACCAGCTCCCGCGCGATTCTCTTTGACGAGGCGGGCGGGATTGCCGCCGTGGCGCAGCACGAGTTCGAGCAGTTTTATCCGCAGGCGGGGTGGGTGGAGCATGACCCGACGGAGATTCTGACTAGCCAGCTTTCTTGCGCGGTGGAGGCGCTGGGGCGGGCCGGGGCGCGGCCTCGCGATGTGGCGGCTATCGGCATCACCAACCAGCGCGAGACGGTGATTGTCTGGGATCGCCAGACGGGGAAGGCGATCTATCCGGCGATTGTCTGGCAGGACCGGCGTACGGCTTCGCTGTGTGGGGTTTTGGTTGAGAGTGGAGCGGAAGAAGAGGTCTCCGCCAGGACCGGGCTGGTGCTGGACCCCTATTTTTCCGCGACCAAGGTGGCGTGGATTCTGGACAATGTTCCCGGCGCGCGGGCGCGGGCCGAGCGGGGCGAGCTGGCCTTCGGGACGGTGGACAGTTGGCTTGTCTGGCACTTGACCAGCGGGGCGCGGCACGTGACGGACGTGACCAATGCCTCGCGGACGCTGCTCTTCAATATCGTCAAGGGCGAGTGGGACGAGGAGTTGCTGCGCCTCTTCAAGATTCCGGCGAGCCTGCTGCCGGAGGTGGTCTGGTCCAGTGAACGTGTGGGGCAGGTGACGACGACGCTGGGATTGGGAGGCGTGGAGGTTGCTGGCATTGCCGGCGACCAGCAGGCGGCGCTCTTTGGGCAGTTGTGCTGGCGGGCGGGCGAGGCCAAGAATACTTACGGGACGGGCTGCTTTCTGCTGCAGAATATCGGGACAGGCGTGGACGGCAACGGCACGGGATTCATCCGCTCCAAGCACCGGCTGATTACCACGCTCGCGGCCAGCGCCGAGCATAGGCTGGAGTATGCGCTGGAGGGGAGCATCTTTATCGGCGGGGCGGTGGTGCAGTGGCTGCGCGACAATCTGCGGCTGATCGGCTCGTCGGCAGAGGTGGAGGCGCTGGCGGAGAGCGTGCCGGATGCGGGCGGAGTGGTCTTTGTGCCGGCATTTGTGGGGCTGGGCGCGCCGCACTGGGACCCGCACGCCAGCGGAATGTTGATCGGCCTAAGGCGCGACACCTCGCCGGGGCAGATTGCCAGGGCGGCTCTCGAGAGCATCGCCTTCCAGGTGGCCGATGTACTGGAGGCCGTCCAGAGCGAGACGACGCCGCTGGCGGCCTTGCGCGTGGATGGCGGCGCGGCTGTCAACAATCTGCTGATGCAATTCCAGGCGGACATTCTGGGCGTGCCGGTGGTGCGTCCACAGGTGACGGAGACGACGGCGATGGGCGCGGCGTATCTGGCTGGCCTGGCGACGGGCTTCTGGGCGAATCCGGATGCGCTGCGCTCGAAGCGCTGGGGCGATACGCGCTTTGAACCGCGGATGAGCGCCAGCGAGCGAGCCGAACGGCGCGGGTTGTGGCAGCGCGCCGTGGAGCGGGCGAAGGGGTGGAGCGAGTAAATATCTGACCTCATTGCATTTCACGCTAGATCAGTTAAACGCCGCCTCGAAGTTCTGTCCGGCGTAAAAGATGCCGAGTATGGTGACCGTTTCGCCCGTGACTTCAAAGACGATGCTGACGCGCCGCCGAAATCCGAAGACACGCAAGCCAGGGCGAATATCGTCCCGCCGTGCGCCGCGCATTGGGAAGGTCGTCAGGCTCTCGCATTGCTCTACGATGGCGTCTGTGTAGCGGGCTGCAATCTCGGGCGAAGCTGCGGCTGCAATGTGAAAAAAGAGCGCTACGAGTTGAGCCTCTGCCTCCGGAGCATAGATGACGGTAAACATCATCCGGCCTTGAGCGCGGATCGATGCGCCTCGGTCAGCGCGGCTCGCACATGGTCCGCCGAAACGGCGCGGGCGGGGTCGGCCTTCATGGCGTCGTAGGTCGCGGCAACTTCTTCTCGCAACCATGCTTCCAAGGCGCGGTCGGCCTGCTGGAGGGCGCGCAAACCGTCGCGGAGGACCTCGCTCTCCGAGGCATATTCGCCGGATTCGACCTTGGTGCGAACCATCTCAGCCATCTCGTGCGGGAGCGTGATGCTGAATTGTTGCGTTGTGCGCACGGGAAACCTCCAGTCGAATAGGATTCCATCCTACTCCAACAGAAGATTTCCCGCAAATCAGTAGACTGCTATGCCAGCTCGACCTCGATTTGCTTGGCTTCCGGGTTGAGCTTGGTGATTTTGAAGCTGCGGATCTGGCCTTCGCTTAGATGTTCTCGCTTGGTCTGTGCGGCGGGTGTGTTGCCCTTCCAGCGGCTCTTGAGTTGCGAAGAGAGCGAAGAGAGGTCAAGCTTGGCTCCAGGCGCGGCTGTGGCAGGCGCTTCCGTTGGCGCGGTGGGTGTCTTCAACGCGCGGCAAGTAGCGCGGATGCCGTCGCCCAGTTCGACGTGAATCAGCGAAGGCGACTGCTCGATGACGCGGCCGCTGACCATGTCGCCCACTTTGTGCTCGGCGATGTACTCGTCGATCTCGGTGGGGATGAGCTGCTTCATGCTGAGCTTGATCTGGCGCTTTTCGGTGTCGATGGCCAACACCTGCGCCTTGACGATCTGGCCGGCGCGCAGCACGTCCTGCGGGTGGTTGATGCGCTTCTCCGCAGTGATCTCGCTCAAGTGGACCAGGCCCTCAATGCCGTCGGCCAATTGCACAAAGGCGCCGAAGTTCATCAACTTGGTGACCGGACCCTCGATCTGCGAGCCGACCGGGAAGTTGTGCGTCACCTCGGACCATGGGTCGGCGAGGGTTTGCTTGAGGCCGAGCGAGATGCGGCGCTTCTCGGGTTCGATGGCCAGGATGACGGTCTCCACGCGGTCGCCCTGGCGGACGAGGTCGCTGGGGTGGCGCAGCTTGCGGCCGTAAGACATTTCGGAGATGTGGAGCAGGCCTTCGACGCCCGGTTCGATCTCGATAAAGGCGCCGAAGTCGGCGATGCGGGTGACCGTGCCGGTGATGCGCTCGCCAACTTTGAGGCGGTCGGGCGCGGTTTGCCAGGGCTCCGGTTGAAGCTGCTTGAGACCGAGGGAGAGCTTTTTGGTTTCAGGATCGATCTTGAGGATGCGGAGTTCGAGCTCCTGGCCGATGGTGAGTACGTCCTCCGGCTTGGTGACGCGGGTGTGGCTGATGTCGCTGACGTGGAGGAGGCCGTCGATGCCGCCCAGGTCGATGAATGCGCCGTAGGGCATGAGCGTGCGGACGGTGCCGGTGATGGTGTCGCCCTCTTTGAGCGCCTCACGGCGGGCTGCGGTGACGCCGCGGGCCTGCTCTTCGAGGACGATGCGGCGATCCACGACGACGTTTTCGTCGGTGACGTCGAGCTTGGTGATGCGGCAGTTGATCTCCGTGCCGACAAGCTTTTCCATCTCCGCCGCGTCTTTGGCGCCGCTGCGCGAGCCGGGCATGAAGGCGCGGACGCCGATGTCCACCGAAAGACCGCCCTTGATGACCTCAGTGACCGTGCCGACGACGGCGGTTTTGTCGGCGAAGGCGGCTTCCAGAGCCGACCAGTCGTGGACCTGGCGCACCTTGAAGAGCGAGAGCTCGTAGTAGTGCTCCTCGTTGCGGCCGGTGACCGAGACGGGGAATGTGTCGCCGACTTTGACGGTATCGGCATTCTTGCCAAAGGCCGTGCGGGGCAGCACGCCCTCGGTTTTGTAGCCGATGTCCAGGAAGACCTGCTCGGAGGTGAGGGAAACGACGACGCCTTTGAGCTGGCGCTGACCGGGTTCGCCGCGATGCGAGTGGCTGCTTTCGAACTCTTTGAGCAGATCGGCGAAGGACTCCTGCGGCTCTTCCTCCGGCACCACCGGAGCGGGCGGCACCACCTGCGGTGGGGCCAGCGCGCCTGCGGCGTGTGCGGGGGCTGGCTCGGCGATTGCTTCCGCGACGGGCGCAGGCACGGCTTCTTCGGCGACGGGCGCAGGCACGGCCTCGGCAGCGAGTTCTGCGGCTGCTTCGGGCGCGGCAACTTCAACGGGCGCGGCGGCTAGCTCGACGGTGGGCGTCTCTTCGGGAGTGGGCAGGGTCACTTCGTTGTTTTCAGTAGTCATAACAGGTCTGCTTTCATTCTCCCATGAATGTGTGAAGTACGGAGCGCATGGCGGTCATAGTTTGCGGATTGTCGAAATAAATGCAGCCATGAAAAGAAGGATACAGGCTTAGCTATAGCCAGCCTTCATTGCGTGCCTTCAATTACACTGAATATGCCATGGAAAACCCAACTGGGAACAATATCCGCGAAACTTTTCTGCGCTTTTTTGAGTCGAAGGGTCACCGTCAGGTGCATTCTTCCTCGCTTGTGCCCGCGAACGACCCCACACTGCTGTTTACCAACGCCGGGATGAACCAGTTCAAGGACGTTTTTTTGGGGGCCGAAAAGCGCGAGTACTCGCGCGCGACTACGTCTCAGAAGTGCGTGCGCGCCGGGGGCAAGCACAACGATCTGGAGAATGTTGGCTTCACGCGGCGGCATCATACGTTCTTTGAGATGCTGGGGAATTTCAGCTTTGGCGACTACTTCAAAAAGGACGCTATCGCCTTTGCCTGGGAGTTGGTCACGAGCAAAGAGTGGTTCGGGATTTCCAAGGACAAGCTCTACGTCACCATCTTTGAAGGCGACCCCGCCAATGGCGTGCCGCGCGACGACGAGGCCGAGGGCTATTGGATCGAGGCGGGCGTGCCGAAGGAGCGCATCAAAGAGTACGGACTCAAGGACAACTTCTGGCAGATGGGCGAGACCGGTCCCTGCGGCCCCTGCTCGGAGATCTTTTATGACATGGGGTTGGAGGCCGCGCAGACGCCGGGAGTGGACCTGCCCTTCGGCCAGGACGATGCACGGTACGTGGAGATTTGGAACCTGGTCTTCATGCAGTTTGATCGCTCGGCGGTGACCGAGAACGGCAAAACGAGCTACAAGCTGACGCCGCTGCCCAAGCCATCCATCGATACCGGCGCGGGGCTGGAGCGGCTGGCGGCGGTGCTGCAAGGTGTGGTTTCAAATTTTGACACGGATTTGTTCAGGCCACTGATAGCGGAGGCGATACTTGCGACAATGTCCGGTACGATGCCTCTAATGGAGGGGTATGAGGCATCCTACAGGATCATTGCAGATCACTCACGTGCCGCAACTTTCTTAATATCTGATGGGGTTATTCCTTCTAATGAAGGTCGCGGATATGTGTTACGCAAGATACTGCGAAGGGCTATTCGCCACGGTAGACGAGTTGGACAAGAAGCCCCTTTTCTCTCTCAGATGGTCTATAAGGTCCGCGATGAAATGTTTATGGCGTACCCGGAGCTCACTCTCAATGCAGATAGGATTGTACAAGTCGTCAATGCAGAAGAGGTACGTTTCGCACGGACATTGTCCGCCGGCTTGACAGAGTTGGAAGATGAGTTTGAAGACCTCAGAAAAGAGAATGATGAGAAAATTGGGGTCATTGCAATAGGCGATGAAGGATATTCGGAAGAGGAAATCCTAGAAGCGGAGAAGATTACTAGCCGGTTTCCGGAACTTCCCGGTTCACGAGCATTTCGCCTCTATGAAACCTTTGGATTGCCTGTGGACTTCATCCAAGAAGCCTGCCGCGATGCTGGATTCCGATTTGACTTGGAGGGATTTGAGAAGGCTCGCGCCGAAGAACAGGCCCGCGCTCGAGCATCTTGGAAAGGTGGAAGCCAGAAAACGGCTAGTCCCGCCTTCCGTGAGCTTTCTTCAACAATGTTTTTGGGCTATAAAGAACTAATAGTTTCAGATGCTAAAGTTATTGCCATTATTAGGAATGGCATCGGTGTCCCTGCTGCTGCTGTGGGTGATGAAGTCGAAATAGTTCTTGATAAAACAAGTTTTTATGGCGATTCCGGTGGCCAAATTGGCGACACAGGATGGTTTACGTGTCTGGACGGCAATACAACCATCGCAGATGTCCGTGGTTGTGTTCTTCCAGTGCAAGGTGTCCGCGCCCATAAAGCGCTGCTTAAACAACCGTTGGCCATCGGCGACCACCTTAATACCGTGGTTGATGCCGACCGGCGCAACGCGATCCGGCGGAATCATACTGGGACGCATCTGCTGCACGCGGCGCTGCGGCAGGTTCTGGGAACGCACGTGAAGCAGGCTGGCTCAGCCGTTCATCCGGAGCGGCTGCGCTTCGACTTTTCGCACTTTGCGCAGGTGGCCGACGAAGAGCTGGCCGAGATTGAAACCATCGTCAACCGCGAAGTGCTGGCCAACGCGGCGGTGGAAACTCTGGAAGATGTGCCGATTGACGTGGCGGTGAGCGAGTACCACGCCATGGCGCTCTTCGGCGAAAAGTACGGCGACAAGGTGCGGGTGGTCAAGTTGTCGGACGGCTTTTCGACGGAGCTCTGCGGCGGCACGCACACCACGGCCACGGGCGAGATTGGCCTCATCAAGATTCTGAGCGAGGGGTCGGTTTCATCGGGCGTGCGGCGGCTGGAGGCGATCACCGGCTTTGGCTCGCTGATCGAGTTCCGGCGCGGCTTTGAGGTGACGCAGATTGCATCGCAACTGGTTCCCTCGGTGGAGAATCTGCCGGAGGCCTTCCGCAAAAAGCTGGCCGCGCAAGAGGATGAGATGAAGCAGTTGCGCCGCGAGCTGGAAGAGGCGCGGATGAAGTCGGCCGCCGGGGCGCTGGACGAGGCGTTGGGTCGCGCCGTCGAGGTGAAGGGCGTGCGGCTGGTGACGCTGCGGGCGGATGCCTTGGAGCGCGGGCAGTTGCGGACGCTGGTGGACAACTTGAAGCAGAAGCTGGGCGAGGGCGTGGTGGTGCTGGCGTCGGCGCAGCCGGAGGGCAAGGTCGCGCTGATCGCCGGAGTGACGGCGGGGCTGACCAAGCGGATTCAGGCCGGGAAGCTGGTGGGCGCGGTGGCCAAACTGGTGGGCGGCGCCGGCGGCGGCAAGCCGGATATCGCCGAGGCCGGCGGCAAAGATCAGGCCCAGATCGATGCGGCGCTGAAGGCGGCGGCGGGGTTGGTTGGGGAGTTGCTGGGATAATGCTGGTTGGGGTTCGTGGTTTCCCACCCATTTCACAAAGTACGTGAAATGGATGGGGCACCCAGCATGAACTGGTAAATGTTTCTGGACGAGCGCGGACGAGGACGTCCGCGCGACAGCCGACCGGGAGGTCGGCGCTACGTTTCTGCAAAAAAGCCGCCTCCACGATGGGGGGCGGCTTTCTTGCAGGAGGCAACTTTTCAGCTTTCAGCGTTGGTGCAGCGCTTACTGCGGCTGCCGGAGGTTGAAGGAGTAGGAGATGCCGAAGGAGACGATGGGCGTGACCTTGTAATACCACTGCTTATTCACATCCGCCCTCCAGATACCGAGCTGATTATTCAGATCGCTTTGCGCCTGGGCTCCAACCGAGCCAGGCGTAGTGTCTGTAAGGTTATCGCAAGTGAAGGTAGGCGTGTACATACAAGCATCGCCATTCAGCGTCAAGTTCAAAGCGGGAGTGCCGGTGAAGGCCAAGCCAAACTCAAACGGGAAGGTGAGATGGGAGCTGACCTGATCCTGGTGTTTGCGGGGAATCACGTTGCCCCAGCCGGTGGTGAGGGTGAAGGCTTGTTTATGTGCATTCAAGTCCACGTAGCCGCCCACCGTCAGAGGATTGGTTGAGTCCGAGTAGATATCCTGATGATTCAAAGTGATGTGATTTGTTGGCGATAGGGTTCCAGTAGCCGAGACTCCGTTCTGGTTATAGAAGAGGACTCCGGGGCTGATGCGGAAGCCGTGGTTGGGAAAGGGAAAATAGTCCACCGAGACGCCTGCCGTGGCCAAATTCACCTTGCCATTCACATCGAAGTTGTTGACATTGAGATTGTTGGCGGTGTAGGTAAAGTAGTTGCCTGTGCCGCGCAGGTTCAGATAGCGGTTGAGGTTGGTGGAAGCCTGCATATTGACGCCGATCAGCGACATTCCGCCGCCGAAGGCGATGGACGAAAGGGGCTTGAGGTGAACTTCGGATTTTTTGGCTTTTTTGGCCGCAGCCTGACTCTGCGCAATCTGGGCAGCGGTAGGTTTGGCGGCGGGCCTTGCCGCGGGTGTGGTGGGCGTGGCGGGCTTGGGGGCAGCCGGCGTGCCGGGCGACTGGGCGGGAAGAGCCGAAGCCGCAGCGAGAATCAAAAGTGACAACAAAGCTAGAGTGCGTTTCACGTGCATGTCCTCCAAAAGAAAACCAACCGGGCAAAAGCTGACAATATTTCATAGTGCATGAGCTGGGGAAGGCGTTACAAATCAGCCATCTGTCGAACCCATTACCGCTTTAGAAGCGGTATTGGAAAGAATGTTAGCACGAGATGAGGCTGGAAAAACAATCAACTTAATATTTTATACGCAATCGTCCGTAATAGGAGCTTTCACAGCAGCGAAGGAAAGGCCAATCGGTGGTCAGCGATTACTTGTTTTCATTGCCGATGAGGCGGAAGGTGATGGTTCCCCAGAAGGAGCGGGCGCGCATCTGGACAGGCAGGTGGCGCTCGTCGTCGGTGTACCAGATCCAGATGTTGCCGCGGTTCTTGACCACGCCGCTATCGGCGGTGGGTTGAACGCGGATGGTCTTGAAGGTTCCCAGCGGGGTTTTGACCACTTCGGGCCCCTCGACCTTCATGGTCACCGGCACAATATGCATTGCGTCAAAGACGGGAATCACAAAGTTGTGTCCAAGGGCGATGGGCTGCGAGGCGGCATAGAAGACGCCGGAGAGCAGATCCGTGACGCAACCGGGGACAGACGACTCGACGTGTTTGGTCTGCCCGGTGACCAGATTTTTTTCGTGGAAGATGGCGTGTCCCTGCGCGTAGTCAAGGTGCAGAGTGGAGGTCAACTGGCGGCGGCCCTCGACGGTCTGTTTGTTGAAGTCGTCGGTGCAGCCTTTGTCGCGGTCAAAGCTGGACTGGAAGCGATCGCTGAGGTGGTAAACCATGTTGATGGCGCCGGAAGAGTCGGCACTGACGGTGAGGTTTTCGCGCGGGCCGTCGGCTTCAAAGCGCACCACGGCGGTTCCGGCCGGGAAGACACGCCAGTCAACCTGGTAGGTGAGCGTCTGCTTTTGCGGAAAGCTGTAGCCGGGGCGCGGTGGGGCCAAAGGGGCGGTCTGCTGAGCCATCGACAGAGACGGAACCACTGCGGCCCAGAGTGCCCAGCCAAGTGCGCCAAGGATTGCGTGTGCGATGGTGCGCGTCTTCACGGGCGGACGTGGCTCCTTCTTGGTTGAATCTATGCATGAAACCCGCTCAATGTGGCAGAAAGCCCCAAGCGGCGAGCAGCGGCCGCAGAAGCAGAAGGCAGAGATAAAGCACGACTGCCCCCACTCCTGCATTGTACTCGCGGTGCTGAAGATAAAGTGTAAATGAAAATGCCCCGGTGCTGTTTTTGGCACCAGCTTGGCGGGCCGGCGCCCAACGCGGAATCAGGCGCGGAACCTGGCGGCAGTACTCGTCAAAGCCGGGAAATGTGGCGCGCAGAAATCGTTCCTCGCTGGCGATCACTGGCACGTAGATCACGATAAAAATTATCGCCAGCGCCAGCGCCACAGACCAACTGAGCAGCGCCACGGCAAAGCCGGCGGCGATCAGCATGGAGCCGAGGTAAAGTGGGTTGCGGGTGTAAGCGTAAGGGCCGTTCACCGCCAGCTCGCGATTCTTTTTCACGGTGCCGGAGGCATAGGCGCGCAAGGCAACTCCAGGCAGCACCAGCGCCATGCTCCAGGCAATCGCGGCGGGGCGCGGCGCATGGCGAAGAAGCTCAAAAAGGTAGAGCGCGCCGGCCAGGAATCCGAGAGGCACGCGGATGCGGCGGGCAACGCGCTGCCAGCGGGCGATCCAGTCGGGTTGGGTTGGAGCGGATTCGGTCATGATGGGCAGGTTCACAGGTTAGCAGGTTTACAGGTTAGCAGGTTTACAGGTTTACAGGTTCACAGGTTTGCAGGTTGAACAACTTGTTAACTTGTTCACTTGTCAACTTGTCAACCTGTCAACTTGTCAACCTGTCAACCTGTTCACTTTGCTATTCAAGGATAAAGCAAAGCCCCGGCGACGCGCAGAACTTCTTCCGGCTGAATGGTGAGCAGGCCGGCTTCAGGAGCTTGGTAGCGCGTGTGGTCGCGGCGGCTTTGGGGGCTGCGCAGGACGGTGAAGCGCGTTCCGAAGGGGCCGTTGCGGCTGGGATCAGTGGGGCCGTAGATGCCGACCACCGGCACTCCAAGGGCGCAGGCCAAGTGCAGCGGGCCGGTGTCGCCGGCGATGGCCAGACGGACGCGGCGGGTGAGGGCGATCAATTGGGCGAGTGAGCAGTTGAGCGCCGTGGCTGCGCCGTGAGTCTGGCGGACAATGACTTCAGCGAGCGGCTCTTCGCCGGGTCCAACGTTGATGAAGACGCAGCAGCCGAGCTCGACCAGCCCTTGCGCAACGGCGGCGTAGCGCTCCGCCGGCCAGCGCTTGGCACCCCAGCCCGCGCCGGGGTTGATGAGTACGGCGGGTTGAACATCATTAAGTTGACCATCATCAAAATGTTGGGTGCCCCCGGTCTCGCTTTTGAGACCGGGGAGACGATGAACCTTAACCCCCGGTTCTTGCTTCGGCAAAACCCCATCCACCCAAGCCGCGGCAGCGGGATCGACGGGGAGCCAAGGCTGGACGTGCTGAAGTTTGTCTCCGGCGATCGTCGCGGCAAGTTCGAGATCTTGCTCAATGACGTGCGCGCCGCGGGTGAGGACGCGCTCCGTGAAGAGCCAGCGGGCCGGGCGCTCGCGCGGATTCTCTTCGCCGATCAACCGGCGGCATCCGGCGAGACTGGCGATCAGCGCCGAGCGCAGCGAACCTTGCAGGTCAATGACCGCGTCGTACTCGGCCGCGCGCAAAGCCGAGCGCAGCGCCAGGAATTCAGTGCGCGTCTGGCGGCTGAAGGGAGCCTTGCGCCACGCTTTGGTGGCAGCAAAATGTAGATGGTCGATCAGGGGTTGAGTGGAGCTTGGAGGGCTTGGAGGGGTCGCAGATTCAGCGGCCAGTAGCGCCTGCCAGCGCGGCTCCACCACCCAGTCGATCTGCCAATCGGGATGCGCGAGGCGCAGCGCGGTCACTGCCGGAAGCGCGTGCAGAATGTCGCCCATCGCGCCGAGGCGGACCACAAGCAAGCGAAAATTGGAGGGCGTCATGAGCGCTGAACCCGGTCGGCCCGGTGGCCGCCGAAGGCGTGGATGGTTCTGGTTCCGGCCTGCACCTCTCCGCCGTGTGCGACGCCGCGCGGGATAAGGTACTCTTCGCCGGCCCGCACCGGAATCCG
>Ga0181520_10005939_pt1 | contig 19051 bp, 17 predicted proteins | sample PEATcosm2014_Bin_29_FD_132451 | JGI IMG/M metagenome (GOLD analysis project Ga0181520, IMG submission 132451) | Peatland microbial communities from MTU Mesocosm Facility, Houghton, MI, USA - PEATcosm2014_Bin02_30_metaG | ecosystem: Environmental > Terrestrial > Soil > Wetlands > Peat | place...
ATCCCGGTGATTGGCAACGGCGACATACGGAGTCCTGAGGATGCACGCGCGATGGTGGCCATGACCGGCTGCGACGGAGTGATGATCGGGCGCGCGGCAGCTTCGAATCCGTGGATTTTCAGGCAGATTTCACAGTACAGCGCGACGGGTAAGTATGATATTGCATCCAGAACCGATCGGCATAAAATGATCCGCCGGTACTTTGGGATGCTGATCGCCGAAGGTTATCCGGACGCGAGTGGAAAGATGAAGCAGTTTGCTTCTTGGTTCACGCACGGCGTGGAGGGCGGAGCGAAGTTGCGCAAGGCAATCTATGAGGCGAAGAGCCCGGAGGAGATTGTGGAAGCCGTAGACGTGTTTTTTTCAGGGGCGTCGATCGAGAGTGACGAGCTGGCTGAGGTAAGTAGCGAGGGTGATCGCGTCGAGCACTGTGGTTAAGAAGGGCAGCTCATTCGTGCGAGTTGAATACACATCGGTAAGAAGGAGCTTGGATGACATTGCCTTCCTACAAAGCGGTGCGGAAGCACACGAGGTATTCGCTGGATGTACGGGCGAAATTGAGCAATGGTGAGCGTGAGATTACGGTTCGAACGCTGGATATCTGCGAGGGTGGTTTGGGTTTGATTTCGCCGGAGGAGATCGCCGAGGGAAGCGTGTTCACCGTGAAGCTGGTGTTTCCCGCGGTGCAAGGGGAGTTTTGTGCGAAGGTTCGGGCGCAGACCCGAATGGGGTTTCGACACGGTTTTATGTTCGTCGGAGTGGACGAAACGAACATGGCTCTGTTGGTAAAATACCAGCGCCGGTGGGGAATTCGGGCAGACGAGAGATACGCGGGCAGTGAGTGACGGGAGTTTATCTATGTGCAGGGAAGTGCTGAGGTGAACGCGCCAGTACGTAGGTGGAAACGGGTCAGGGTGGATGTCCGGGTGAAGCTTCGTCGTTGGGAGGAGCCGGAGGAAGCGGCGGTAGTGGTTCGCACGTTTGAATTGAGCGAGGGCGGCATGAGCGTGTACGCGTCGGAAACACTGGAGATCGGCACGTTTTTGCTTGCCGAGTTTTCGGTGCCTAGCGCGGAACATGACTTGCGGGTGCGCGCGGTGGTGCGGAATCGGCGAGGGTTCCGCTGCGGCTTGGAGTTTGTCGGTCTGCCGGAGGCGGTGAAGGCTGAGATACTGCGTTATTTGGGAGCGATTCAGGGTGTGGTTGAGATCTGATCCGCAGTTTCGGGCACCGGCTCGGCGAAATAGCGTCCCGCAGAGTCGCGTGAGATGTAAGCCCAGGGTGTGGATGGGTCGTGGGTAAAGACCGTGAGCCAGCGCTCGGGAATGGCCGTGCGATAGTAGCGATGGCGGTTGTCGATGCAGTCGATGGGTGAGAGGTCGTATCCCATGACCCAGGTTGGGTGAAGGTGAGCAGAGGTGGGAATGAGGTCGCCGACATAGGCGGCTTTTTTGTTGTTGCTCTCGATGATGACGGCCTGGTGATGTTCGGTGTGTCCGGGAAAGAGTTCGACGCGGAGGCCGGGGACAATGGGAGCGGCGCCGCTGAGCAGGGTGGCGCGTCCGCTGGCAACGAGAGGATCGTAATTGGCGGTGATATAGCTGACGCGGTCGCGCTCATGCTGCTGGTGGGCGTGGGCCAATTCGCCGCGCTGATAATAATAGCGGGCGCGGGGAAAGGTTGGGATGAGTGTGCCGTCGGCGCGGCGCACGGTGTTCCAGCCGGCGTGGTCGAAGTGGAGGTGGGTGTTGATGACAATGTCAAAGTCTTCGGGAGCAAAGCCGGCAGCAGCGAGATTGGCGAGAAGTCGTTCTTCGGTTTCAAAGATGCGGTGCGTCTTCTCGGGTAGTTTGTCGCCGGCTCCGGTATCGACGAGGATGGTGTGCTGGCCGGTGCGGATGGCGAGCGAGTTCATGGCGACATGCAGGCGGTTCTGCGCATCAGCAGGGAGTTTCTGTTCCCAAAGAGGCTTGGGAACGACGCCGAACATGGCGCCGCCATCGAGATAGTAGAAGCCGTCGGTAATGACAGTGAGTTCGAAGTCGCCAAGTGTGGTGCGGTGCAAAGGGCCGCTCCTATCGGGAAGTGGACGAAGATTTAGATGACGGAATGGGGCGCGGGATTCGAGAAGGACAGAAGACAGAAACAAAGAGCAGGAAACAGATGGTGCAGGGGCGGCCCGTACGCCTGAGGGAAGAAAGAGTGCGCGAGGAGGATGCGGAAATAGAAGAGACGATTTACTTTGTGGGCAATCGTTGGAAGACGCGATTTGCGTAAGTAGTAAATGGTTTGGCGAGGTCGGTAAGTAGTGACGTTATGGTTATTGATGACGCTAGGCGATTGTGTGGTCGGTTAACAGGAGCTGGCGGGTTTGGTGCAGCCGCTGGAAGAAGGACGAGTGATGAGTTTTGGCGCGGGATTGTTCTTTAGCAGGAGACACGAGGATGCGGGTGATAGATCGACATATGTGAATGTAATGATAGATCGACATTTATAAATGGAATGGGAAGGTTAAAAAGGGACAGACGGCGGGGAGCCGAGCGTCCCCTTTGTTTATTTGGAGGCGTTGAGCATTTCGAGGACGCGATCGAAGTCTTCGAGGGACCGGTATTCAAGGACAATTTTGCCCTTACCGTGGCGGTCCTGGATCTGAACACGGAGGCCGAGAGAGCGTTGAAGAAGCTGTTCGGCTTCGCGGACGTTCGGGTCGAGGACACGCTCGGGCTTGGCGGCCTGAGGCTCGGGGTGCATGAGGTTGTATACGGAGCCCTCGACCTGGCGGACGGACATGGAGAGTTGGACGGCGCGAAGGGCCAGTTTGAGCATGGCGTCAGGGGAGTCGAGTCCCATGAGGGCTTTGGCGTGTCCAAAGCTGAGCTTGCCGGATTCGACGAGGGCGAGGATCTCGGCTGGAAGTTTGAGGAGGCGGAGGAAGTTGGCGACCGAGGAGCGGTCTTTGCCGGTGCGCTGGGCCATCTGCTCCTGGGTGAGTCCGAAGTCGCGGGCGAGGCGTTCGTAGGCGTGGGCCTGCTCGACTGGGTTGAGATCCTCGCGCTGGAGGTTCTCAATGATGGTGATCTCCATGGCCTGCTCGTTGGATACCTGGCGAACGATGGCGGGGACGGTGGTTTTGCCAGCGCGTTGGGAGGCAAGCCAGCGGCGCTCGCCGGTGACGAGCTGGAAGCGCGAGGCGAATGGGCGAACGGTGATGGGTTGGACGACTCCGGAGGCCTTGATGGATTCGGCGAGCTCGTTGAGGGCGGTTTCATCGAAGCGAGTGCGCGTCTGATAGGGGTTGCGGTCGATGAGCTCGACGGGGATATCGCGGACGGTGTCAGCTTCGGGTTGGTGGGGTGGCGTGGCCTGCGTAGGGATGGCAGCCTGAATGCCGCGGGCTGCAGGGAGCAGGGTCTCGAGACCGCGTCCGAGAGCTTTTCGTTTGTCGTGGGTAGGATTCACTGCTTTACCTCTTTGGGAAGTTCGGTGCTGAGTTTGCTACGGCTGCGAATGCGAGCCACGACTTCGTGGGCGAGCCGGGTATAGCTTTCGGCGCCGCGGGACTTGGGGTCGTAGAGAATTGCGGGCTTGCCGTGGCTCGGGGCTTCGGCGAGCCGGATGTTGCGAGGGATGCAGGTTTCGTAAAGTAGCTCGCCGAAGAAGGTTTTGAGCTCGCTGGTTACGCCTTGAGCAAGGTTGGTGCGGTCGTCGTACATGGTGAGGGCGACGCCTTCGACGAAAAGACTGGGATTCAGGGTCTGACGGATACGTTCAATGGTATCAAGGAGTTCGCTGACACCTTCGAGGGCGAAATATTCAGCCTGCATGGGAACGAGGACGGAATCGGCGGCGACAAGGGCGTTGAGAGTAAGCAGGTCAAGGGCGGGCGGACAGTCGAGGATGATGATCTTGAACTGGTTGCGGATGGACTGCAGGGCATGGCGGAGGCGGTATTCGCGATACTCGGCGTTGACCAGTTCGACATTGGCTCCGATGAGGTGCTTAGAGGAGGGAATGACCTTGAGGAGTTCGATTTCAGTGGGTTGGAGGAGGTCGGTGGCTTCGGCGTCTCCCATGAGGAGCTGGTAGGTCCCGGGGCGCTCGGAGTCTTTCTGGAGGCCGAGACCGGAGGAGGAGTTGGATTGGGGGTCGCAATCGACGAGGAGGGTTTGGACGCCGCTGGTGGCGAAGCTGGCGGCGAGGTTGATGCTGGTGGTGGTCTTCCCTACTCCGCCCTTTTGGTTGGCGATGGCAATGACCCGGGACATAAAGACTCCGGCAGCCGGAGTGGAACGGCGGCGGCTGCGATGGTGGACAAGGTTGAGGGTAACGGGTTGAGAGGGTGTGGGCAATGGGGAAAGGGCTGTGGATGGTTGTGGATTCGGTGGATAAGTGCGGAAAGCTGTGCAGAACGTTGGATGAGGGTTCCACGTGGAACACAAAGGGGTGCTGAAGGGGGTGTTCCACGTGGAACATGGGCGCGGGGCACAGGATGGACAGAAGATCGAAGAGAGTAAGGGTAAAGCAAAAATACGAGGCAAGCAGCGGACGCCCGAACTAGACGCCTGAGGAGCTGGCGATGCCTGCCCTGGAGTGCGCGAGGAACTAAACGCTCCACCGCCCCGATCGCCCGGAGAGCTAGATAGCAGCTGAGTAGCCCAAGGAGTGAAACCACGAAGTTGAAAAACGAGGGCCGAATGTTCCACGTGGAACTATGCGGAAGGCTGCCAGAGAAAGAGAATTCGCTGATCGGAAGAGGGAAGCTCGATATGGGAGCTGCTGCCGTGAGGCAGAAGAGCGAGGGCGCGGGCATGTTGCGAATCGCCGATGAGAACGGCGAGACGTCCGTTCGGCATGAGGAGGTTCGCGGCGGCGACGAGGGACCGGTCAAAGTGCTCGACGGCGCGCATGACGACCAGGTTGGCGCGCTGGGTCAGCGACTCGGCACGGGCGTTGAGGACCGTGAGATCCGAGAGATGGAGCGCGCGGCCGACCTCACGGAGAAAAGTCGCCTTTTTCCCGTGGCTCTCGATCAGAGTGAGCCGGAGCTGTGGTGCCCAGTACTTCATCGGCAATCCGGGAAATCCGGCACCGCTGCCAAGGTCGAAGACATTTTCGACGGCATCGCGGGCGAAAAGATGGCGGGCAGCAAAGAGCGACTCTCCGAAATGACGCACCACGATCTCCTCAGGCGAGCGCACGGCAGTAAGGTTCATCCGGGCATTCCAGCGGACGAGCAGGTCGAGGTGAATGTTGATCGCGGCAAGGACGGCTTCGTCCAGCTCAGCGGCGGGGACAAAAGGCGCGAGTAGTTCGCGCAGAGTTGCGGCTTCCATGTTGCCCAGAGTAAACGTTTAAGCAGGGAATCGAAAGCGAATTGGCAGCCCGCGCCAGAGAAATGGGAATCTATCAGGATCGTGGGAATGAAGCGGGAAAAAGTGGAGACAACATTGCGTGCGGTGGTTACGACCAAAGCACTGCTGGCTTGGGATACCAAGTTTGAAGAGCGGGCGTGGAGTGCGATTGAGGCAGTTCAGCAGAAGCACGCGTATCAACAGCGGAGGGCAACCTTCGGCCGATAGAAGATTGACATATGTCGATGTATTGACATATTCACATATGTCGATGTATTGATTGATGGAAGCACCCTGGGACTCCTGCGCTCGGACGACAACCCAGGATCACCGGCTCACGAGACGGGGCGCCTGTTTGAGGTAGACGCATTCCAGTTAGAAGCCGGGGTGGGCTTGTTCGTCGACGTGCGGGATGAGTTGCTGGTAAAGACGGTCAGAAATATTGGTTTGCCAGTGGTGGGTGAGGCGGGCGAGCGATACTCCGCCGAAAAAGATGGCGGCAAGGATGACGACGGTGGTCATGGGCTGGAGAATACGGCCTCGCCAACGCTCCTCGCGAGATGCGGCGGCGCGCGGTGGGAGCGCGAATTGCAACGCATTCTGGGTGGAACAACTGGCGACGCACTCCAGGCAGGCGGTGCATTCGACGGAGCGGATCTGGAGGAGGCGGTCGACCGGGAGATTCTGCGGGCAGGCTTTGGCGCACTTGCCACAGGCAATGCAACTTTGTTCATCGCGGCGAATCTTGACGGGACTGAAAAGCGATGCGACCGACATGACGGCGCCGTAAGGACAAGCGTAGCGGCACCAGAAATTCTTGATGAGCACCGAGAGCAGCGCAAGCACGGCAATCACGACGAGCGCAGTGGCGCTCATATGCAGAAAGAAGTGCAGCATCTTGACGTCGGCAAGAATGCCGTAGGGCTGGAGCATGAAGTCTTCGAGGGCCGCGGCGGACATGCCTCCGATAATGACGACGAAAAAAGTCAAAAGCAGGTACTTGATGGAGCGCAGCGGAATGTCGAGCCAGCGCGGAAGAACGAGGTTGCGTCCGAGAAGCTTGCGGCCGGCCTTCCATAGGTATTCTGAGAGAGTGCCGACCGGGCAGAGCCAGGCGCAGAATGCACGCTTGAGGACCAGGCTGATGGCGACGAAGATGAGGAATAGGACCATGGCGGCGGGATGAATGGCGGGGACGCGACCGGTGGCGAGAAGATAGCGAAGGTTCATGAGTCCGGCAATGGGAAGCCAGCCGTCGACCCCGGCGGGACGGGAGAGGTGCGAACCGGTGGAGGCGGTCTCAAAGTAGCGCACGAAGAAATAAAACTGCACGCCAAGAAAGACGTTGAGCAGAATGAAAAGGCTCTGCACGATAAGGCGGGTACGCTGCGAACGGTCAGGTGCGGTGCGGCGAAGATTCTTCTTTTTGGCGGTAGCCGCCGTAGTGGGCGATGAGGGCACAAGTGTGGTATCAGCAGAGTTCGACATGAGTATGGAATGAAGGATAAGTCCAACTTCTGCTTTTAGACTAAGCAGAGACGGGATGGTTCGCTATGACTTTCATCACAGGCCGTAAAGGCCGGATCCGTGTGGTTAGACGTGCTTCAACGCACGCATCCACGCGAAGAATGCCTTCATTGGTTTGCTGACGAAATGGTGATTGGCGCGAAGATAGCCGATGCGGCGGTAGTGGACGCGTTCGAGCGAGACGATTCGGCAGCCGCTGGCATGCGGGGCAGCCATGGCGGGAATGAGGCTGATTCCGAAGCCGGTGGCGACGAGCGGAAAGATGCTGGCAATCTGATCAGTTTCAAATACGGAGACGAGATCGACTTTGGCGCGGGTGCACGCGGTGAGCACATCGTCGCGCAGACAATGACCTTCGCGGAGGAGCAACATGCGCTCGGACTCGAGGTCTTTGAGGCGCGCGGAATCCGAGGCGGCAAAGGAATGGCCGGGAGGAACGATGAGGCGAAGGCTCTCGCGAAAAAGCTCACTGCAGACGATGTCAGGCGATGCTACGGGAAGACTCGCCACGGCGGCGTCGAGTTCCCCGGCCTGCAGGCTTTCGATGAGGCGCTGAGTGGTCGCCTCGATAAGTTGCAGATCAACATCGGGGAACTGGGCGGTGAACTCGCCAATATGCGGGGCGAGCCAATAAGGCAGGATAGTGGGAATGACGCCGATGCGCAGGCATCCCTGGGTGCCGTGCTTGAGATTGGTGAGGATGGAGTTGGCTTCCGCGAGCTGGCGCAGCACGGCCTCGGCTTGGGGCAGAAAGGCTTCGCCATACGGGGTGAGGCGGTTGCGGCGGCCTAGCCGTTCGAAGAGCGGCGAACCGATTTCGCGCTCGAGCTTGCGAACCTGCTGGGAAAGAGAAGGCTGCGCAACGTCTTCCTGCTCGGCAGCCCGGGTGAAGCTTCCGGTACGGGCGACAGCACAGAAATAACGCAGCTGATGGAGTTCCATGTAGGTTGGATCAGCAAACAGGGAAAGACGATTCAAGCGGAAGGAAGTCCGCGAGAAGAACAAATCATATGCCGGCCCTGCTGGCCGGAAGTGACCCGCTGCTGTTTCGACGATCTCGCGGTGCCGGGCAATCAGCGCAGACCAGCCGCTCAGGCTGCGATTGAGGCCATCAGTCGTCGAGCCGCCGGAGCCTTCCATTCAGGCGCAGACAGCCCCGCGCTGATTCAGAGTTGAAATGGCAACATCGCGCAGCCGGCTGTAGAATTGTGAGCCTGCGCGGAGGAGATATGGCAGTTGCCGCAGGAACCCGGCTGGGACCGTATGAGATCAGCGGCTTGATTGGTGCGGGCGGCATGGGCGAAGTCTGGCGGGCTCGCGATGCTCGCCTCGGGCGCGAAGTCGCGATCAAACTCCTGCCCGCATCTCTATGTTCCGATTCGCAACGTCTGCATCGCTTTGAGCAGGAAGCCAAGGCCGCTGCGGCATTGAACCATCCCAACATCCTTGCTGTCTATGATCTTGGGACACAGGATGGCGTGCCATTCATTGTGAGTGAATTGCTGGAGGGCGAGACGCTTCGAGAGAAGCTCCGCAGCGAATCCCTTCCCCTGCGCAAGGCAGTCGAATACGCAATCCAAATCGCCCGTGGGCTTGGCGCGGCCCACGACAAAGGAATTGTCCACCGCGACCTGAAGCCTGAAAACATCTTCATCACCAATGACGGGCGGGTGAAGATCCTCGACTTCGGCCTTGCAAAGCTGATCCACCCGGGCGCGAATGGTAATGGACAGGGCCTGATTCCGACGGTGGTCAGTGAGCCCGGCGCGATGCTGGGCACGGTGGGTTACATGTCTCCCGAACAGGCTCGCGGACGAGAAGCCGATCACCGCTCCGACATCTTTGCCCTCGGTGCAGTGCTGTACGAGATGGTTTCCGGAAAGCCTGCCTTTCACCGCGAGACCGCGGCAGACACGCTCAGTGCCATCCTCAAAGAGGATCCGCCGGAACTCGCTGCCAGCAACTCCCGCGTCTCTCCGGCGTTGGATCGTGTGGTTCGCCACTGCCTGGAGAAGAATTCCAACGAGCGCTTTCAGTCCGCCCGCGACATTGCCTTTGACCTGGAGTTGCTAAGCGACAGCAGCACCAGTATCAGCCTCCCAACTGCTCCACCTCCTTCGCATCGCAGACGGTGGATGGCAGCTAGCGCGGCCTTGCTTTTGCTGGTCTCCAGCTGCGCCGTCGCTTTCTTACTCGGTCATCGCAACACCAGTCCGCGTGCCCCGGTTTTTCACCGGCTGACCTTCCGGCGAGGCAGCATTCGCGCTGCCCGCTTCGCTCCGGATGGACAGACGGTGGTGTACGGTGCGGCGTGGGACGGCACTCCCGTCCAGTTATTCACCACTCGGTATGACAGCTCCGACTCGCGCTCGATGGGATTGCAAAGCGGACAGATCCTCAGCATCTCTTCCAACAATGAGCTGGCCATACTGCTTCATCCTGAAACGTTTGAGCCATTCCGGCAACGCGGCAACCTGGCGCAGGTCTCACTGGCGGGCGGCGGGCCTCGCGAGTTGCTCGAAAATATCGAGTGTGCAGACTGGACTCCGGACGGCGGACTGGCAATTGTTCGTCGCGCGGACGACGCGAGCACGTCCAGCCTGAACCTGCTCGAGTTGCCGCCTGGGAAAGTCATCTATCGCCCGCGTGCGTGGATCAGTCACTTGCGGGTGTCCCGCAACGGACAGTTTCTGGCGTTTGCCGACCATGTACTCGGCGGAGACGACGGCGAGGTCATCATCGTTGATCGCAGCGGCAAGGTGCAGACCAGTTCGCAGCGCTACAGTTCTGTACAAGGCGTGGCGTGGTCCGCGGACGGACGCGAGGTGTGGTTCACGGCGGCTCCAATCGGGACCGAGCGTGCTCTTTACGCAATGAGCCTGAGCGGGAAGACACGTCTTGTGTTGCGCGTTCCCTCAACGCTCACGGTCCACGACATTAGTGGCGACGGGCGCGTATTGCTCGGCAAAGATGATATCCGCATCGGCTTGGCAGCGCGAGCTCCGGGCGAGAAAGCCGAACGGGACCTCTCATGGTTTGACTGGTCTCTGCTCGGCGACCTTTCCAAAGATGGCAAAACCGTGATTTTCAGCGAGACGGGAGAAGCGGTTGGCTCCAAGTACGGAATTTATATGCGCAACACGGATGGCTCGCCCGCCGTCCGTTTGGGCGAAGGAGCGTTTGCCGCTTTGTCCCCGGATGGAAAGTGGGTCGTTACCAACGACCTGCGAAGTCCGAGCCAGCTTCAACTGCTGCCCACAGGTGTGGGCGAACCCCGCGTGCTTACGCACGACAACATCGAACATCTCTTTCCCGCTTGGTACCCGGACGGCAAACACATCCTCTTCGTTGGGCTGGAAGCAGGGCACGGACGCCGTTCCTACATTTACGATGTCGCCGCAGGCACTACCCGGGCGCTCACTCCAGAAGGGACCATCGGTTCCATTCTCGCTCCGGACGGGAGCAAGATGTTGACGACCACGAATGGGCGGAGCTACTCAATTGCGGCACTGGACGGCGGCGCTACTCCGATACCCGTGAAAGCTATCTCTGCGGACGACCAACCAGTTCAGTGGGACACCGATAACCGGCACCTGTTCGTCGCCAACAGGGAGATTCCCATGACGTTGTTCCGTCTTGCCCCGGACACCGGTCAGCGTCAGCTATGGAAGCAGATTACCGGTCTCGACCCCGCAGGCTTGGAGAGCATGCCATGCGGGCGACTCGGCGCAGATGGCTCCTATGCATATTCCTACTATCGTGTTTTGTCGGAGCTCTATGTAGTTGAAGGGCTCAAGTAACGTCAGCTGTTCGCAGCAGCAGTAGACCCAACGCGGTGCGCTTTGATTACCAGCGTCGCCTTAGACACAAGCTAGAATGGGAGCCTTCGAACTCCCCGTTCAGCTTTTCGGCGACCACTCAAAATACTGAGAATCCAGGCGATTTGTAGTCCTGTATCGACGGACTAGTCTGGGCACCGGGTTATTTCTGGATATTGAAGCTCAGTCCACTTTCCATTTTTCGTCGAAACCCAGTTGGCGTTGTAGCATTCCGCTGAACGGTATTCTCCGTTCCGATATCGATATACAAGCAGCGTTCTTTCAGCTGCCGAGTCATGGGTTCCGAGAACGAGGTCGTTGAATCCATTGGTGCGGCGAGTGCTTACGGTGATCACCTCAATTCCGCCAACGCCGTCCTTGACGCGAGTATCAAGAATCTTCCTGAATCCGATGTGTGTCTTCTGAAATACCCAAAAGGGACAGTTTCCAGTTGCGCCACATCCGGCTTTGGTTCCGAAGGCTTGCGCAAGTACCTCTACGACTCCATCGTTGTTCAAATCGATGAGCCTGATTCGAGTCCTTGCCACGACCTGTCGGAGTTCACGGTCTGAGGCGATCTCCAAATCGCCACCGAAGGGGCGAATCTGCGCAGCCATGGCTTCGGAAAGGGAGGCCCTATCGAGAGGGTTTAGTTCCGTTGATGTGCGAAGTGTCTGGCCATATTTAAGCTCGTGCGCGTTGCGCTGGCTCCATCGAAAATGGCCTACGTTGGCGTGGGATGAGGACGAGTCCTGCCCCAGTCCGACTGCCGTGAACCAAAATAGGATGACTGCGAAAGCGGCGTGCTTCATGGCGGTTACTATACGCCGGAGCAGGTCGGATCCGAGAATGTCGAAGATACGACTACAAAACGAAAACCACGGTCCGAGTGGCGGCATTCGAATCGGAATCAAAAGCTTGGAAAGAAAACCGAGGGGATGTGATTCCACCGGAATGCGTGGCCGCAAGCCGGTGGAATCAGCAGGTGTGGGTGAGAACTAGGCGGCGACCAGTTCCGGCACGTCGAGACCAAGTCCGGCGGCGACACCGAGTCCGTATTGCGGATCGGCTTTGTAGAAGTGGCTGATTTGCAGGCGCTGAATGTGCTCGGGGATTCCGCGCATGCTGCCGACGATGTTCTGAATCAGGCGGGCTTGAGCGTCCGCACCGATGAGGCGGAAGAGATCGCCCGCCTGGGTGCAGTCGTCATTGCCGTCACGATGGTTGTAGCGGTCGGCGGATTCGCCGGTGAGGTGAATGGGCAGATCGCGATATTGGGGATCCTGCTTGGGACCGCCAAAGCTGTTGGGTTCGTAGTTGGGCGCCTTTCCGCCATTGGAGTCAAAGCGCATGGCGCCGTCACGATGATAGGTGTGGACCTCGGCCTTGGGACGATTGACGGGCAGCGACTCGTAGTTGGTGCCCACACGGTAGCGATGCGCGTCAGGATAGGAGACGAGACGGGCCTGCAACATCTTGTCTGGCGAATAGCCCATGCCAGGGACGACATTGACGGGCGAGAAAGCGGCCTGCTCGACTTCGGTGAAGTAGTTTTCCGGATTGCGGTTGAGAACCATCTCGCCGACTTCGATAAGCGGGTAATCCTTGTGCGACCACACCTTGGTCAGGTCGAAGGGATTGACCTTATAGTGGGCGGCTTCGGCCTCGGGCATCACCTGGATGGAAACCTTCCACTTGGGGAAATTGCCGTTCTCGATGGCATTGAAAAGATCGCGCTGGGCGTAGTCCGGATCCTCGCCTTTGAGGCGCGCGGCCTGATCGGCCATGAGGTTCTTGATGCCCTGGCGGGTTTTGAAATGCCACTTCACGTAGAACATTTCGCCTTTTGCGTTGACCAGGGAAAAAGTATGACTGCTGAAGCCATCCATGTGCCGGTAGCCGTCGGGTGTGCCGCGGTCGGAGAACAGAATGGTGACCTGATGTAACGACTCCGGAGAGAGCGACCAGAAATCCCACATCATGGTGGGCGACTTGAGATTAGTCTGCGGATCGCGCTTCTGGGTGTGAATGAAATCGCCGAACTTCAGCGGATCGCGAATAAAGAAGATGGGAGTGTTATTGCCGGTCATGTCCCAGTTGCCTTCTTCCGTGTAGAACTTTACGGAAAATCCGCGGGGATCGCGCTCGGTATCGGCCGAACCCTTTTCGCCGCCAACGGTGGAGAAGCGGACGAGCAGTTCGGTGGACTTGCCGACCTCAGAGAAAAGCTTGGCGGTGGTGTAGCGGGTGATGTCCTGGGTGACGACGAAGTGGCCATGCGCGCCGGAACCCTTGGCATGGACCACGCGTTCAGGAATGCGCTCGCGATTGAAGTGCGCCATCTTCTCGATCAGTTGAAAGTCCTGCATCAGGAGCGGTCCGCGAGGACCTGCACTGAGAGAGTTTTGATTGTCAGCGACGGGACGCCCGGCGGTGGTGGTCAGGGTCTCGGCTTGTTCGCCTTGCGGTTTGACTGAATCGTTGGATTGATGATTGTCCTTGCCTGGCATTTGCAACCTCTCCTCGTCCTGGTAAATCGTCCGTTGTGGTGTGAGGAAGCGGTACCGGAGAGGCCGATTGGCGCCGCTCACGTCCGCGAAGACGAAAACGGAGCGTGCGGAGCGCCTTCACGGCTTCCGGCCACTGCCTTGATTCGCCACGAGTCTAAACATTGCAGGGGAGCGATGGTACCGCTCCCCTGCAATGTCACCTATAGGCATTCCCTATGCGAGGTGAGACTTATCTAGAATCTGGAACTAGAAACCTTCGAGGACGAGTTTGCCGATGGATTTGTGGGATTCGATGGCGGCGTGAGCGCGGCGGAGATTCTCGGCTGTGATGCGCCCGCCGGGAGTGCTGCCAAGAGTGGTGCGGATAAGGCCTTCATCGACCAGCGCCGATATCTGCTCGAGGATGCGATGCTGCTCGATCATGTCGGCGGTTTGGAAGGTGGAGCGAGTGAACATAAGCTCCCAGTGCAGGGAGGCGGACTTGCCCTTGAGTTTGCGAACGTCGATCGGAGGCGGATCGTCGATCAGGGCAAAGGCTCCCTGGGGAGCAAGAATTTCGACGATCTCGTCGTAATGCTCGTCGGTGTGGGTGAGACCGATGACAAACTCGACGTACTTGATTCCGAGTTTGCGAACCTCTTCGCTCAGTTTCTTGGAATGATCGACGACGTGGTGCGCACCGTTCTTCAAAACCCATTGCTGCGACTCGGGACGCGAGGCGGAGCCGATGACGGTGAGTCCGGTGAGGCGACGGGCGAGTTGGACGAGGATGGAGCCGACACCGCCGGAGGCTCCGACGACGAGAAGGGTGCCAGCTTGTTGCGGCTTGCCGAGAGGAATGCGAAGGCGGTCGAAGAGCAGCTCCCAGGCGGTAACCGAGGTGAGCGGCAGGGCGGCGGCTTCACTGAAGGATAGCGATTTAGGTTTGTGTCCGGCGAGGCGCTCATCGACGAGATGGAACTCGCTATCCGTGCCGGGACGGGAGATGGCTCCGGAGTAGAAAACTTGATCGCCGGGCTTGAAGAGGGTGACCTCGGAGCCGACGGACTCAACGACGCCGGCACAATCGTAGCCGAGAACCTTGGGCTGTTCGGCGGTTCCCTGGGCACGCATGCGGATTTTGGTGTCTACGGGATTGACGGAGACGGCGTGGACGGCGACGAGAAGGTCGTGGGCGGCCGGTGTTGGTTTGGGAAGATCAAAGTCAAAGAGAGACTTGGGATCGGAGGATGGTAAGGACTGAATGTAGCCGATGGCCTTCATGAATGCTCCTTACGAGAGAGGATTGTCCGCGGCGGGGCGGAGGCTTCGAAGGAAGTGTAAACCAAAACCCGATGCTAACGGTGGCAGGGTTGCCGGCCGACTGCCGGACTGTGGCGCTGCTGGAGAGAATTGGCGGAGGCGTTTCCGGGTACTGATGGCCGCTACGGGAAGCGCCACTTCCTGAACTGGATCATTTTTGTTGATCGTAACGGCCTACGGATCAGTTGTGGCAACGTGTTTCAGCCAGCGCTGGAGCTCTGAATCCCAATTAGAACTCGTAATGCATGGCAAGTGTGTAGACGTCTCCACGGAAATTGCGTGGCAACGTCGGGCCGACAGGACCGTCTTCTCCGTATTTGTAATGGTTCCAATTTCCCTTTAGTGCCCAACCCGAATGAAGCGTCCAAGCGATGTTTGCATAGGGAGACTGGTACTTAGAGCGGAGCGAACCAGCAACTTGCCGGGGATTGAGGAACTCGGTGGTGCCGCTGACGGCACTGATGCGGTAACCGAGGCTGGCGAGCAGCTTTTTGACCGGAGCGAAGGTGGCGCCGATTGATCCGTACTGGCTGGGGGCGTCGTAATAGCCATTGCCCAGGTTGGTGTTGGTGCCGCAGTCAGCGGGAGCAGCTCCCGCCCCTGGGCCTACGGGAGCAGGAGTGGCAGCATAGCACAAGGTAGTCTGCGAAAAGATATCACTGTAACCGTAGCTTAGATCCAATCCATAATGCTCGTTGGGCATGAGTGCCGCCGCAAGACTGTAGCTCCGGCTATGGTCCAGATGATTCATGTTGAAGACGTTGTCTCTTCTTTCAAGATCGTTGAAGGTACCGGAGATTGTGGCCCACTCTTTTGGTTTGTAGCGTGTCTGGATACGATAGTGCTGAAGTGCTCGCGGACTGATCTGGGTGTACGCTCTGTCTGCATAAGAAGCTTCGACACTCCCGCTGATTCTCCACTGGCGGCTCGGTTGTATCGCTACGCCGAAGATTCCTCCATTGTTGTGAATGGTGAATGCATACGCGGCCCCATTCGCCAGAAAGTCCGTCGCCAGAGGCATTACCCAACGTATCACGCGCGCCTGATAGCGATATCCGAGGGTAAAGCTCACCTTCGAGGAGGGTTCCCAAGCCAAAGTGGTGTTGTTCGTCTCTGTCTTCAGGCCCGTGAAAGTCGGTGCGATGGTTATGGTTCCCGCGGCAACGGATGGCGGTACAGGGAGGCCGATGGGTGGCAGCGCGGTAGTACTGAGTTGGTCGACTTCGGATAGATTGCTGTTCGCGGGTTCGCGGAAATTCCAGAAGTCGTACTGCTCGGAGAGACTGAATTGCCGCGAAATCTGCCAGACGATCCCGAAGTCCGCCGAAACGTTGATCCGCTTTGCATTGGCGAAGCCGGTCGTCGTGAAGGCCTGCTTTCCCATGTTGTCAAGGCCCTGGAAATTTTCGAAGTAGGAGGGAAGGTTCATCGTGCCGCCGGTATAGCGGACACGGCCATTCATCGCGATGTTTTTGATCGTCGAGCTCTGGAAGCGGAACTCCTCGGTTGGAAGAAGGGTGCGCGTTGGCGCACTCCGCGAGTACCCGGTGTACACACTGCAGGTAGGGTTGGCTGTCGGCGGCGTGGTCGCACTGCTGACGATGGGCGGATTCCCGTCGGTGCATGTGGGGACCGTCACGTTGTCAAATCCCAATGTGGCCGGTGTACCGTTGGGAAGTTGCAGGTTCAATCCGGTCAACTGCCAGTTGGTGTTTCCCTTGTAATGAGTGACAGACTCTTCGTAGGTGAGCGTCGTTCTCTTTATTGGCTTCCAGTCCACCGCGCCCAGCCAGCTATCCGTACTGTTCCTCCAATTCTGGAGGTAGAGAGCCTCGGCTCCATTGTGTTGGGAGCTAAAGCTCGGACCTTGACTGATGTTCTGCGAATATCCTGCCCGGAAACTCACTTTGGAAATGGGAAGGATGGTTAAGCTGACGTCCGTCATCCGGCGCACCGTGTTGAATAGGTGCGGTGAATTCAGCACCTGCGGAAACGTGTATCCGTTCGAGACCACGCCGGCGGGAACCAGCGGGTTATCGAGCAGGTCGTAATCGAAGTACTCGCGGTCTCGCCGGAAGAGTCCCTGGAACTTATAGAGTTTGCCCTTGGACATGCGCAACGTCGTGACATCGTCCGGGTCGCCGCCGTAACCGCTGTTGGTCGCCGTCAGGGTATCGAAGAAGAGATGCCCGGCATTGTTGATCGCGTGGATGTCCAAGGTCTGATTCAGAATGCGCGGCCCACTCTGCAGGTTGACCAGGGTGTCATACATAGCGCCGCTACCCGAGGTGTCGGCGATGCGTCCGCCCAAGTCGATGGATTGGCGGATCGCATACCCGTCCTTGACTTGCCCTTTCGGAGCATCGGCGGTCTGCCCCGAAGCGCTGGCACCAACTAGCAGAGAGACAAGAGCCAGCCCAATCGTGCGACATACTTTCTGATCAAGGAATCTGTTGGGAACACTATGAGGACGAAAGTACGTCATGGTTCACCTCTCCGTCATCTGAAAAAGTTATAAGTCGCATTCGAGCCGTGTATTTGGCTATGGCAGTTGGTGCAGGGTACATACTGGGCAGCCTGGTTGTGAACCGGCCCTCCCTGTTCCGACGCAGCGTTCGGGAATGCCGCCAGGTTGGTTGATGAGTGGCACTGCAGGCAAAGCGTGTTTGCATTACTGACGTTGAGGAGGCGTGCATTGGGAGACCCATGCGGGGAGTGGCACGTGGTGCAGCCCTCGGCTTTGATTACGGGATGCTCAAAGACAAATGGACCTGCGGTTTCGGCATGGCACTTGGTGCAGATCGCATTTTGATCGGCGGTCGTCTTCAACATCCTGCCCTGAAAGGTGCCGTGCGAATCATGGCAGTCGCTGCACGTCATAAGCCCTTCATCCACCTTGTGGTGGAATGGTTGAGCAAATGCGGGCTTCACATCTGTGTGGCACGAATAGCAAAGTTGGGGTTGGGAAACCTTGAGTAGACTCGCTTCGCTTTTGGAGGCATGCGCGCTGTGACAGGCGGTGCAGCTTACCTTGGCATGGGCATGCGGGGAGCGTTCGAAGTTCGGATGCGCTGCGGCGTGGCAGGTTAAACAGCGTGCGTCAATTTCCTTCGAAGAAGCCGTCTGAAAAATAAAGATCTTGGTTTTGTCACCACCTCCGGCCACGTGATCCGCGCCGGGGCCATGGCAACCCTCGCAGCCCTGGTGAGAAGCCTCGCCCTTGGTATCGAGAGCCGTTTTCCAGTGCGGCGTGTTCGCCCAACTTTTGTACTTATCTTCATGACAGCCCTTGCACGTATCCGCACCCACGAACCCGGCCCCCCCGGTTGTTGAAGATGGGTTGGCCGCAGGTACACTTTGCGACGTCGCGCTCTTTGGTTCGGCCGGCTGTTGCGTTTGGCCAAGAGCCAGGGGAAGCGGGGCGCATAGGTAGAAGAGAAAAAACAGAGCGAAAAAGAGCAGCTTCGCTTTCATCCAGATGAACTGGTTTTCCAATTCGTGAGACATCCCATTAGAAGATTGCTTATACGTTCGTTCCATGGCTTTTCCCGCTGCCGCCTCAAGGTGGTATTTCTTGCTTGCCATATATTTTCATTCCCCCATGATCGAAACCTGCCTATCCATGGCTGACGGCTGAAATCTGAGTGTCTGCTTGTTGCATGCTCTGCATTGGTTCGTATTGGCAAAAACTGAAGCGCGAAATCACACTCCATGTACGGAGAAAGATGAGTAGAACTCCACCACGCTATGCAGCGTTGGAATTGCGATGATCCAATACGTAGAACTCTCAAAAAAAGTGCGGGTTGCCTGCCAAAGCACAAAATAATCGGCAGTCAGCAATATGAGCGGGGACTTTTCAGGGAATTGGGTAGCGCCAACTAGAGCTGGGCGCGGGCTTGTTTGCGCTGGCGGGATTGGATTTCGATGTAGACATTGAGCAGGGAGACGGCGGCAGGGGTGACGCCGGGGAGGCGCGAGGCCTGGCCGATGGTTTGCGGGCGGAGGCGGGCGAGCTTTTCCTTCATTTCGCGCGAGAGGCCGCTGATGGATGCGTAATCGAACCAGTCAGGGATGGTCTTGGTCTCAGCTTTCTTGAGGCGCGCGATGGCCTTCTCCTGCTGCTGGAGGTAGCCGGCGTACTTGACTTCGGTTTCCACGGACTTGAGTTCGACCCAGATGGCGGAGGGGAGACGCGAGGCGTCGGCTAGAGCATTAAGATCGTCGTGGACGAAAAATTCCGGGGCGAGCTGGCGGCAAACTGGTGCAAGGTCGTCGATGGTGATCTCGGGACGGCGAAGAAGTTGCGCCCAGGTTTGTCCGGCGACAGAGGTGGTGCCGAGCTTTTGGACTAGCGATCCGGGAAAGTCAAGAGCAGAGTCAACAGCCCCACTCAAGCCAAAAGATGGCTTGAATAGGGCACCGGAAACTTCTGTGGGCCGCCCGGACGGGACGCGCTGGGTTTCAAGCTGATTGCGCAAGTGAGACATGCGCTGCTGTTTGGCTTCGAAGTTTTGCCAGGCTTCGTCGTTGATGAGTCCGATGC
>Ga0181520_10005940_pt1 | contig 19047 bp, 12 predicted proteins | sample PEATcosm2014_Bin_29_FD_132451 | JGI IMG/M metagenome (GOLD analysis project Ga0181520, IMG submission 132451) | Peatland microbial communities from MTU Mesocosm Facility, Houghton, MI, USA - PEATcosm2014_Bin02_30_metaG | ecosystem: Environmental > Terrestrial > Soil > Wetlands > Peat | place...
AAGCAGGAAGGTCGGCACTACACGCCGTTTTTCGACGACGGCGCCGAGAATTCAATCGCTTGCGCCGCGCCGCAGGCGAAATCAGCCCTCATTTTTTTCCTAACTGGCGAAGTTGGGCTAGATTAAGCGCGCGCCGCCTTGCCGCGCGGTGTTTTTCGCGCAGACCTCTCCCCGGAAATTTCGGTTCCCGAAATTTCCCGCCCCTCCCCGACACAGGGAGGGGCACGCGGACGTCGCATTGGTAGGCGGAAAGGCGTTGAATAAAAGACCTCGTGTGTTGTTTCACCAAGTACGAAGGCGAACTCGCGGACTGTGCAGAACCTCTCCGCAACCCGGGTTCGCCACGGTTTCTTCTCGCCCCTCCCTGTGTCGGGGAGGGGCGCGGCCACGCCGGGCGTGGCCGGGGGAGAGGTCCGCGCGGAAAAAGAATCAGGCAAATTCGCTTTTCGAAGGGTCGCTGCGCTTAATCCTAAAGCCTATGCGGCACACGGAGGGGCGACCGGCCGCCCTGTCAGTGCGCAGCCCTGGCCACTGATATATCCGTGAGTCGAAAATATCGGTCCCATAGGTCCCATACGTCCCATGCCTCTCATAATTCCCATTGTGACGAATTCTTAACCCGGCGCCGCGCGTTACGGCGCCGCCTGAACGATCGTCGCCGACGGCCAGAATGCGGCCTTCAGCTTCGTCACGGCGTGCGGGCCGATGTAGCACGAATCCGGCGCGTAGCCGCCCTCCTCGTATTCCACGCCCGTGACGAAATATCCCCAATAATCGTTGACCGGTCCGGAGATCAAGCAATGGAACGTCGGATCGCACAAGCTTTCCAATTCGCGGGCGACCAACGTCGTCGGCTCGCCGGGCGCGCCCAGCACGATCAGCCGGCCGATACGCAACGCCTGGAACGGCGCGTCCGGCCGCAGATAGAGGACTTTGGCCAAACCGGGGTGGACGGGCATGCCGCCGAACAAGCGGATTTGCACGCGCGAGAGATCGGTGCGGTTCACGTGCCCGCCCACGACTTTGTCGGTCAGCGGCTGCAGCGACGGCAGGCGTTTCTCGACCGCCGCCGCCATTTTTTCGCCGTACGCGTGCATATCTTGGATTTCCTTGGCGACCGTGCTCCAATCCGGCGTCGGCGCGGCGTCGCCGAGCGCGCCGTTGAGGAAGATCGCCGTGCCGCCGTTGTCCTGCTCGAGCCGGCTGTTCATCACGCCCGGCCAGTCGGCGGAGATTTTCATGTTGTCGGGCGACAACACGGTCGGGTGTGAGGCGAAGTGCACCAGCAGCGCGATCGGCTTGCCGTCGAGGCCGACCGCGCGCACGACCGTCAGCCGGCGATCGGTCTGGTATTTCACCGGGTCGGGCTTGATCGGCGAACTGGAGTCGAAACCGCCGACGCCGACGTCGAAAGCCGGATCGCGGCGGCTGCGGTTCATGCCGAGCAGTTCGCTCGTGTCCGTCGACAACACGGCCGGCCGCAGGGCGGCGTCGGCCGCCAGCACGGCGGCGACGATGCCGTTGACGACCTGGTCGAGGATGCGCTGGTCGAACGGCCCCATGACGGCCTGCACGATGCGCCGGCGATCGTAGCCGGAAGGCGCGGCGTGAGTGTGCGTGCCGGCGATCATCAAATTGTGCTCGCCGTAACCGTGCGGCGCGAGTTTGTCGACGACGCGGTCGCGCACTTCGCTGTCGACGAAACAGAGGTCGAGCACGACCAGGGCGACCCGCCGTCCGGCCGGGTCGGCCACGGCCAGCGCCCGCGCATAGATCGGGTCGAGGACGCCGGTCGCGGGTTTGCCGCCGCGCCCGCCGTACCCGTTGAGCGTGACCGGCATGGCCGCCGGATTCGGCGTGATGTCGACTTTGGCCGCGCCGACGCGGAACTCATTCGCGGCGCGGGTCTCGGCGGCCGGCGTCGCCGGCCGACTCAACGCCGCCGCCGCGGCCACGAGCAACAGTGTGAGAAACCAGGCTTTGCGTTTCATCGTTTGCCCTCGCGCGCCCGCGCCGGCGCGGCGTGCGGCGCGCCTCCAGCAGAATCCCGCCGCCGCCGGCCGTCAAGGCCTGCACGGGCGGGACAAGACGGCGCCGTCCGCCGGGTCCGTGGCGTCAGCGGGCCTGCACGTGTGTCGGCGGCTGCTGGACGAGCGGCGCCACGGGCATGGCCGTGTTCCCGTCCGGCGCCGGCGCGGTGATGTTCATCTGCTCGATAATGCTCAGAATGATCTTCGCCTTCTCGATCAGCACGATGACGAAGGCGCGGAAGTCGGTCCGCGTGGGTTCCCAGAACGGCCCCGACCAATCGCCCGTGTCGTTGTACCATGAGGAGATCAGTTCGACGACCCAATCGAAGCTGCCCAGCCCGAAGGCCTCCAGCACGGGTTCAAATGTGGCGATGATCGGGAACGGTTTTCGTTCCGCCATGTTGTCGCGCAACGCGGCCGACAAATTGCGAATGGCGACCGCCTCGTTGAGCGTGATCGTCAAACCCAGACCCGAAATGGTCAGCGTTTCGTCCGGATCCCAGTCGCCGTTGCCGTTCGTGTCGGTGTAACTGAAAGCCAGGTCTTCCTTCTTGGTGTGATCGTCGAACATGAAATCGAACATTTCGACGATCGAGGCGAACATCAACCCGACTTCCTGGCCGCCCTGTTGGATCTGCGGAATGGCCCACGGTTCGTCGAGGATCAGGAAGCCGTTCGGGAAGACGGGGTCGTACATCAAGATTTCGAGCGTGCGGATCACCGCGCGCATGATCGGCTGCAAACCCTGGGGGTTGGCGTACGTGAAGTTCAGCGAGAACGCCGGGAAATTCATTTCCAGGTCGACGGCCGTGGCCATCAACAGCAACGCGTGGAAGCCGTAGGCCAGCGTCCGCGACAGATACATGAAGCCGCCGTCGTACCGGCCGTGCAAGTCGATATCCACCTTCGGGTTGACCAGCGTCCAGTCGTACGTGAGCAGCTCGAACACGTAGTCGCTCGGGTGCGCGAACAGCCAATCGCTGTTCTCGATGATCTGCGGCGGAATGTCGAGGTCGATCAAGCGGAACAGGATCTGCAAGCCGATCGTCGTGTGGTCGAAACAACTGCGGTCGTAGCCGTTGCAATCGCCCAGGTGCTGCATGTAGCACTTGGTGTGATGTTCGACATACGAGTAGGGACAATGGGTGATGCAGTCTTCGACGTCGAATGTCACCGGCGGCTGAATCTGGCCGCACAGTTTCAAGTTGTTGCACAACTTCTCGCAGTTGGCCGGGGTGGTCGGGATGATCCATTCCAGGCCGACGTCGTGGATGCGGAAGCACGTGCTGCCGTCGATCAGCGTTTCGAACATATACGGTTGCAGGAAGAAGGGGCAATCCTTGACGCAGGTTTCCTTGGTGGTCCACGCATCCTGCATCAAATTGCATTCTTCAAGGCGCGCGCAGGCTTGCTCGCATTGGAGTTGCGACGGGTTTTCCAGCAGCACGCCGCTCAAGATTTGGATAATGCCGTCGATGTTCGAGAAGACCCGCTTGTCGAGCGCCAACACGATGCCGTAGTGGCCCTCGACATTGTCCGGCGCCATCGACAGCGCCTGCAAATATTCGTCGTAGGCGACCGAGCCGTGGCCCCACGAAAGATTCTTCCGGCCGCCGTACAGCAGATCCTGCAACGTCGGCGGCGCCGGCGTATGGCCCATGCACGAGCCGAGGAAGATCATGGCGAACGAAGCGGCGAGCAGCGAGACGGTGAGCAGTGCGACCTTTTTCACGGCTCAGATACCTCCCTGTTGTTTCGGCGGCGCCGGCGGCGGGGCCGGGGCCGGGGCGCTGGGCTGCGGCGCGGGTGACGGCGACACGGCCGGCGGCGCGGCCGGGGCCGCCGCGCCGGGCGTCGTCGTCGGTTGCGGCGACACGGCGGGCGGCGCAGCCGGTTGCTGCGGCTGCGACGGTCCGGTCGGCGGATTGCGATCGAGCAGCCGGTACTTCGGCGGCGGCGCGATCGGAATCAGGAAACCGACGCCCATCTGGTAGATGTCGCGGAACACCATGGTGTTCCGGCCGTCGGTCAAGTACTCGGCGTGAAACACGGCCAGACCGGGGATGTACAACGGCGTCAACGGCACCGAGACCTGACCGAAAATGCGGCCGTCGTCGCCGTTGCCCACCAGGCCGATGACCTTGATGAGCTTGACGAAGCCGGGGCTGTTGGTCTGGAAGTTGCCCATGAAACCCCAACCGTGACGATAGCCGAACGACGCCGGCCCGATGCCCATCGTCGCGGACGCGGCGATCCACGGCGGCGGTGTGTAATAGTAGTGGGGCTTCATGTCGGACAAATCGGGGAACAGATCCAGTTGCACCTTCTGCGACGTCAAATAATCGATGACGTCCTGATTCGGCTTCAGGAATTTGGGGCTCGTGCGCTCGGTCTGTCCGAAGACCGCGCCTTCGCCGGAGAACGAGAACGAGACCAATTTGGCCGGGGCCGGCAGGCGGAAATCCAGCACCGGATTGAGCCCCGCGCCCCAAGCGGAGGAACCGGTGTCGAGATCGGGCCCGAGCGCGAAAATGATGTTGTCGTTCGGCGCGGCGCGGTGGGCCGTCGGCAGATACAATTTGGGGGTGATCGCGGCGGCGACGTACTCTTGCCGCAGGTAGTTCCACGTGACGAAAATCGCGGTGTCGCCCATGTCGAGCGGGTTGGACTTGTAGCTCAGTTTCGGCACCGGCCGGCCCAGTTGCACCAGCAGTTTGTAGAAATCGTTCAACGTCGCGACGCCCATGCGCTCGCACGACCCCGGCAGCAGAATCGGGTTCATCGAGATGTTGATGTCCGCGAACAGGGTGTTGACGCCGATCATGACGTGGTCGGAAATCCCGTAGATCAGGGCGAACAAGTAACCGCGCGTGGTGCCGCGGGCGTTGAAGTTGAAATCGAAGAAATGCTCGCCGTTATACAGGCGAAACGGATCGGGGACGTGGAACACCGGGATGATGTCGATCAGGTGCCGGTTGTTGTCGAAGCGCTGCGCCGCGCGCATCGTGCCGTAGCCGAACATCGGCACCAGGAACCCCTCCGGCATCGTCTGCGACGCGCCCCAGAAATCGAGCTCCGTCAGCGCCATTTTTTCCGCGCGTTTGATCCATCGTCCGTAATCGCCCAGCGCCGACCCCGGCTCGTCCTGTTTGCCGGCGTCCCCCGATTCCACCATGCCGGGCGCGGCCGCCATGTTCATGGGAACCGCGAACGCCGGCTCGATCGATTGCGCCGCGACGGGCGCCGGCGAGAACAGCAACAGCGCGCCGGCCGCCAGCAAAAGAACGACGGCCGGCATGCCAGAGGGCAAGCGTAGACGTTGGACGCTGATCATAATCATCGGTTCTCCGCGTAAGGACTGAACGGCCATTCAATCCTGCCAGTAGACCATTCTTGCCTTCGCCGGTCAAGCGAAAACCACAGACGGAGCAGGAGCGAGGGCCGGAAACGCCGCCGTTGCGGCAAGCGGCGAACGGGCCGCGGGGACCCCCTGCGTCAAGAAACTGGCGCCCGCTGCTGGCCAAGCGCTCCCGCCCAGCCGTCGGTTGTTCTTGGGCAACGGTTCCGCCCTGGTCCATTCCGCATTCCGCATTCGCCCTGCGGCATTCCTACGCCCCTTGCTTGCCGGCCCTCGAGCCTCGTAGGATGCGCCTTTCGCCGGAGCGCACATGACCGAAGTCGGCAGCTTGATTTTGCAGGATCTCAACGACGCGCAACGCGAGGCGGTGACCGCGCCGGACGGCCCGTTGCTGGTGTTCGCCGGCGCCGGGTCCGGCAAGACGCGCGTCCTGACGCGGCGCATCGCCTATCTGCTTACGGAGCGCGGCGCCCATCCCTCCGAGATCTTCGCGGTCACGTTCACCAACAAAGCCGCCGGGGAGATGCAGCGGCGCGTCGAGGAACTGGTCGGCCGCCACGCGCGCGGCATGTGGATTCATACGTTCCACAGCGCCTGCGCGCGCCTGCTGCGCGCCCATCCCGAGCGCGTCGGCCGCGAGCCGGGTTTCGTCATCTACGACGACGCCGATCAGCAAACGCTGATCAAAGAGTTGCTGGGCAAAGTCGAGTTGGATCCCAAGAAATGGCCGCCGCGGCAGATTGCCCATTGGTTCGACCTGGCGAAGAACGAGGCGGTCTCGCCGGCCGAACATTTGCCGGGCGCGCTGGCGCATGAACGGCCCCGGCTGTTGGCGTTGGCGAAGCTTTACGAACGGCGCGTCCGCGAGGCGAACGCTTTCGATTTCGGCGATCTGATCGTCGAGGCGATCCGCCTCCTGCGCGACAATCCGGAGATCGGCGCCAGCTATCGCCAGCGCTTTCGCCACTTGTTGGTCGACGAATTCCAGGACACCAATCGCGCGCAGTATCTGCTGCTCGACCAACTGCTCGACGAGCATCGCCATTTGACCGTGGTCGGCGATGACGATCAGTCGATCTACCGCTGGCGCGGCGCCCGGCTGGCCAACATCCTCGAGTTCGAGAAGCGTTTCCCCGACGCCAAAGTCGTGATCCTCGGCACGAATTATCGCAGCAGCGCGCGCATCCTGCGCGCCGCCGACGCGCTGATCCGCCAGAACGTCGGCCGGCAGGCGAAAAAGATGGATACGCCCAATCCCGCCGGCGCCGCCGTCGTCCGCTGTCAGATGGACGACGAATACAGCGAAGCGCGTTACGTGGCGACCACGATCGACGAACTGCGCCTGCGGCAGGGCTTGCGGGCCGCGGAGATCGCGGTCTTTTACCGCATCAACGCCCAGAGCCGGATGATCGAAGAAAAGCTGATCGAACGCGGCATACCGTACATCGTGGTCGGCGGCACGCGGTTTTACGATCGCAAGGAAATCAAAGACGCCGTCGCCTATCTGCGGCTGGCCGTCAACCCCGCCGACGGGGCCGCCTTCGCCCGCGTCGTCAATGTGCCGCCGCGCGGCGTCGGCGACCGCACGATCGAACGCCTTCAGGAAATGGCCGAGCAGAACGGCGTCTCGCTGGTCGCGGTGTGCGCGCGCGTCGGCGAGGGCGAGGGCGAGGGGTTTTCCGCCAAGGCCCGCGACGAACTGCGGCGCTTCGCCGGCCTGTTCGTCCGCGAACCATTGCCGATTCCCGAAACGCCCTCGGCGACGGCCGCGCGCCTGTTGACCGATTCGCGCTACCTGCGCGTTTTGGAAGACAGCAAGAAAATCGAAGATAAGACGCGCCTCGAGAACGTCCGCGAACTTCTCAAATCCGTCGAAGATTTCGAAAAGGAATTGGGCGCCGAAGCCGAATTGCCGCTATTTCTGGAAAAAGTCAGCCTGCTCTCCGACCCCGACCTATACGACGAACGCGCCGACGCCGTCGCGTTGATGACGCTCCATTCCGCGAAAGGGTTGGAGTTTCCGGCGGTGTTCATGGTCGGCGTCGAAGAAGGATTGCTGCCGCACAGCCGCAGCGTGAGCGATCCGGAACAACTCGAAGAGGAACGGCGCTTGTGTTACGTCGGCGTCACGCGCGCGAAACAACGCCTGTTCTGGACGGCCGCGGCGATGCGCAGTTCGTTCGGCGGCGCGCCCACGCCGACCCGTCTGTCGCGGTTCTGGTTCGATCTGCCGCCCGACACCGTCGAGGACATCGGTCCGGTGCGGCGCTCGTACCGCGCGGCGGCGCAGTCGTGGCCGAGCGCGCCGCCGGCCGCGTCGGCAAATGAGCCGGTGTACGACGACAGCGACAGCCAGGACGCCGACGTCAACGTCAGCATCTGGAAACCCGGCTGCCGCGTCCGCCACCCGACCTTCGGCCGCGGCACGCTGCTGCAAACCACCGGCCACGATGAATTCACGCGCGCCACCGTGGCGTTCGACAGCGGTCGCTACGGGGTCAAGACGCTGGTGCTGAAATTCGCGAATTTGAGCTACGAGGGGCCGGGGCGAGGCGGACAATGAGGATCGCCGCTTAAACCGCCGAGGACGCAGAGGACGCGGAGGTTTGGATTTGACTCGATTGACAAAACCTTTGCGGCCGGCGCCTGCCCCGAGCGAGGTTGAGGGGCGTCTTTGCGGTCAGAAAACATGAAATCATTAAATCCTGCCGACCTCCGCGTCCTCTGCGTCCTCGGCGGTTTTGATTCCTTTCATCCCTTCCGAGCGCCGAAATGCGCAGCGATCGCCTGGTCGAGAACCTCTTCCGGACGGAAGCCGCCGATCAACTCGACGAGCCGGCCGTCCGCGAAAAAAGCGGTCGCCGGCACGCCGCGCAAATCGAGTTCCTGCACGATGGCCGGAACCTCGGCGGTGTTCGCGTGCACGCCGATCAGTTCGTCGCGATGGCGCGCCAGGACGTTCTTGACGTTGGGCGCCATCTTGCGGCAATACGGACACGTGCTGCTCCAGAGAAACAGCATGATCGGCTTCTCCGCGGAGGCGACCAACGCCGCGAACGACTCGTCGCTGACGTGCTCGAACGACGCCTGCGGCGGTTCGCTCCCGCTCCACATTTTCGACAGCCAACCCATGTTGCCTTCTTGCCTTTTGCCCCGCCCGACTTACGTTTTCAGCGAAGCGAAAACCGTCGTTGCGGCGTTCCGTGTGCACATTTTTTGTGCATGGGACCCCAAGTTGCGAATTTTCCAGTAAAACCGGATTCCGCCGCTGCTGTTGTCCACAGCCTATTCCCCAAAAACTGTGGAAGAATAACCGCCATCAGCCGATCTTCTTCTTGGCCGCCTGCCACAGCGCTTCGAGTTCATTGATCGGCTTGCCGGCGAGCGTTTCGCCGCGAGCGCGCACCCGCCGCTCGACCTCCGCGAAGCGATTGACGAAGCGGGTCGACGCCCGCCGCACCGCGTCTTCGGCGTTGATGTCCAGATGCCGGCCGAGATTGACCAGCGCCAGAATCATGTCGCCCAGCTCGTGCTCGATCGCTGCGCGGTCGCCCGACGCCATCGCTTCGGCCAACTCGCCCTTTTCCTCTTCGACCTTCGCCCAGACCTGCGGCGCGTTTTCCCAGTCGAAGCCGACTTTCGCCGCGCGCTCGCTGACGCGGTACGCCCGCAGCAGCGCCGGCAACGAAGCGGGAACCTTCGCCATCTCGCCGGCGTACGTCGCGTTCTTCTTCTCGGCTTGCTTGATCTTGGCCCACTGTTCGACCACTTCCTCGGCGCTGCGCAATTTGGTTTCGCCGAAGATGTGCGGGTGGCGGCGCACCATCTTTTCGCCGACCCCTTGCAGCACGTCGGCGATCGTGAAATAGCCTTCTTCTTCCGCCACGTGGGCGAGGAAAATGATCTCCCACAGCGTGTCGCCGAGTTCCTCGGCCAGACCCGGCCAGTCGCGCTTGTCGGCGGCGTCGAGCGCTTCGTAGGCTTCTTCGAGAAAGTACTTCAGGATCGATTCGATCGTCTGCTCGTTGTCCCACGGGCAGCCGTCCGGCGCGTGGAGCTTCCCCACGATGGCGACGCAATCCTCAAAACTGTAACGGGCCACTTTGCGGCTCCTTCCGTCGAGGAACTTTTCTACCGCGGTGGGCGCGGCGCGGCAAGGATTTTCTTACGCCGCGCGATTTTCATCGACTGGACCGGAATGGAGAATGAAGAATTGGCCGCGTCGCCCGAATTTCTCCATAAACGATCGACCCGCCTGGGCGTCAGCGCCTAGGGCGCCGGCGCCGTCTTGACGACGCGGAAGCCAACGTAGCCGGCGCGGTAGCCCAGGGCGGGGTCGTGGCTGCGATACGCCGAGCGGCAGCCGCTGGCCGCGCAGTCCCAACAGCCTCCCCGGAGCACATGGGCGGCGCCAACCGCCGGATCCACCACGGGGTCCGTATCCGGCCCGGCGTCGTAGGTCGCGTATCCGTCCCACACCCATTCCCAGACGTCGCCGCTCATGTCGTAAAGGCTCCACGCGTTAGGCAGTTTCTCGCCGACGGGCCGGACGTGTTCATTGTCGTTGCCGCAATACCAGCCAATCGTATTGAGATTCGGATCGACCGGGCTGCAATCGACCTCGGTGATCGGGCCGTCGTAAAAGGCCGTAGTCGTATCGGCCCGGGTCGCGTATTCCCGCTCCGCCTCGGTCGGCAGCCGGTAGCCCGTGCATTCGTAAACCGTGTCCACGCCGTTGAGCGTCCAAGCGCCGTTCATAATGCCGTTGTATATGGCGCTCTCGCATTGCATGTAGTCGTCGCCGACGTTGGTGCCGGTTTGGCAGACCACCTGCGTCAGGACGTAGCAGGGCGGCAAGCCATCGGCCAGCGAAAGTTGGTTCGCGTACGCTACTGCGTCCCACCAACTTACCAACTCGACCGGGCAATCGCCGCCGCAGTCGGCCTTGTAGGAACTCGGGTTCCAGCCCATTAGCGTGGTGAACTGGCTCTGCAGCGTCGCGTAAATGCTCATTTCGAAATCCCGCGTCAGGGTCACCTGATGTTGGTTTTCGTCGCCGCCCCGGCCCGGCTCATCCGTCGGGCTGCCCATCGTGAACGTGCCGTGTGGAATCGTCACAAAGCCGGGCGACACATCGTCATCGGCCGGCGCCGTGTCATCGTTGTCGTCGTCGTCGTCGGGCGACGCATCGTCGTCATTGTCGTCGTCGTCGTCGTCGGGCGACGCATCGTCGTCATTGTCGTCGTCGTCGTCGGGCGCCGTGTCGTCGTCATTGTCGTCGTCGTCGTCGGGCGACGCATCGTCGTCATTGTCGTCGTCGTCGTCGGGCGACGCATCGTCGTCATTGTCGTCGTCGTCGGGCGACGCATCGTCGTCATGGTCGTCGTCAGGCGATGCGTCATCGTCGGGCGACGCGTCATCGTCGAGCGACGCGTCATCGTCATTCACCTGCAGGGTCGCCTCGCTGCCGCTGCTGCACGAACAGCCGCTAGCGGCGGCGCAAGCGACCAACGCCACGGTCAACAAAAAGAACAGATTCCATCTGCGGCGGTTCACGGCAACACCTCCTGTTTTTACAATCGAACGTTTCCTCCGGCGCCGGCCATACCCGTTTTCGCGGACCCGGCGTCGTACGACCATTGTTCTGTTGGCGATTGTCCGCCGGTCGCCGCGCGCTGTCAACGTTTCTTCAATGTCTGATAACGCTTCCTTATCCCGGGTGTCCCCGCCCGCCCTGATCCGTTGTGGCGCAGCCGCCCTCGGCTGTGCTTCCTGGGACCGCCAGAGCCCGTCCCCGCGAAGGCCTGCCCCCGCGACGGAGACTGTCGATAAATCGATCACTGCGCGCCGCACGTCCGCCGAGGTGTCTCGCCAATCCCGTAAACGCGATCCACGCTGGAATAAGCGGCAAATAATGCGGCCACGAACAAGTTCGTTTTCCAACTTTTGGCCGGTCAGGGGAAAATCGACGGCCTCGAAGGCGGGGGGCCTCGTTGGCGTTTATGGATTTTCCGTCGCCGACGGGGCCCCCGCCTTCGCGAGGGCAGGCTAGGCGCTCCCATCAAGTGCAACGCCGGCGGGACACCGGCGGTCCCGGGAAACACAGCCGAGGGCCGCTGCGCCACAAAATAGGACGCGGGATTCGGGGCTCAGGAATCGGGAATCGGGATTCGGGCAGTCCACACATTACACGGATTGCACAGATTGCCATCGTTCTTGATTCGCCCCGCCGGCGGCCGTCTTGGATGTGTTGACACCGTTTGCGGCGCTGATTACGTTCGCGCAGGCTGCAATCGGCGGCTTTTCGCGAAGGAACGCATCGTGTCCAAGACCCAAAGCATCATTGAGCAAACCGAAAAATACTGCGCGCACAACTACCAACCGCTGCCGGTCGTCCTCGCGGCGGGCCAGGGCGTCTGGGTGACCGACGTCGAAGGCCGGCGGTATCTCGATTGCCTTTCCGCCTATTCGGCCGTGTCGCACGGCCATTGCCATCCGCGGTTGCTCCGGGCGCTGACGGACCAGGCCGGCCGTCTCGCGGTCAGCAGCCGCGCGTTCCACAGCGAGCACCTCGGCCCGTGGGCGCAGGAATTGACCGCGCTGTGCGAAATGGAAATGGCGCTGCCGATGAACACCGGCGCGGAAGCGGTGGAGACCGCGCTGAAAGCCGCGCGGAAATGGGGATATTGCGCCAAGGGCGTGCCGCGGCACGAGGCCAAAATCATCGCCTGCGCCAACAACTTTCACGGCCGGACGACGACGCTCGTCAGCTTTTCGACCGAGGAACTCTATCGCGAGGACTTCGGCCCCTACACGCCGGGTTTTGCGACGATCCCCTTCGGCGACAGCGCGGCGCTCGAGGCCGCGATCGACGACCGCACCGTCGCGTTTCTCGTGGAGCCGATTCAGGGCGAAGCCGGCGTGATCGTGCCGCCCGCCGGTTATCTGAAACGGGTGCGCGAGATCTGCACGCGGCGCAACGTGTTGATGATCTGCGACGAAATCCAGGTCGGCCTCGCCCGCACCGGCGCGATGTTCGCCTGGATGCACGAGGGCGCGAAACCCGACCTGATGACCCTCGGCAAATCGCTGGGCGGCGGTTTTCTGCCGATCAGCGCCTGCGTCGGCTCGGCGGCCGTGCTCGGCCTGCTGCGTCCGGGCGAACACGGCTCGACCTTCGGCGGCAATGCGCTGGCCTGCGCGGTGTCGCGCGAGGCGATGCGCGTGCTGCAGGAAGAGCATCTCGCCGAACGCGCGAAAGCGATGGGCGAACGGCTGCTGGCCGGCCTGCGCGGCATCAAGTGCGACCGGATCAAAGAGGTCCGCGGCAAAGGCCTGTTGCTGGCGATCGAGCTGCGGCCCGGCAAATGCAACGCCCGCGTGATTTGCGAAGCCCTGAAAGACGAAGGGCTGCTGTGCAAAGAGACGCACGGGACGACCATTCGTTTCGCGCCGCCGCTGGTCATCACGGAAGCCGAGGTTGACCTGATCGTGCAAATCGCGGAAAAAGTGTTCGCGAACTGACCGCGCCGGCCCGCCGAAAACGCCGCCGCGCGACCTCGCCCTCGCCGACTTGAAGGAGATTCGTTGTGGCCAAGATCACCCGCATTCACGCGCGCGAAGTCCTCGACAGCCGGGGCAACCCCACGGTGGAAGTCGATCTGTGGCTCGACACCGGCGCGATGGCCCGCGCGGCCGTGCCGTCGGGCGCCAGCACCGGCGTCCACGAGGCGCTGGAGATGCGCGACGGCGACAAGGGCCGCTATCTCGGCAAGGGCGTGCGCAAAGCCGTAGCCAACGTCAACGAAATCATCGCCAAGGCGCTGGCGGGCCGGCATATCGAGGACCAGGCCGCGATCGACAAGCGAATGATCGAGCTCGACGGCACGCCGAACAAGTCGAAACTCGGCGCCAACGCCATCCTCGGCGTCTCGCTGGCCGCGGCGCGCGCGGCGGCGCTGACCGCGGGCGTGCCGCTGTACCAGTCGATCGCGCGCTCGGACAACGCGCGGCTGCTGCCGGTGCCGATGATGAACATTCTGAACGGCGGGGCGCACGCGGCGAACAACGTCGACGTGCAGGAGTTCATGATCGTGCCCGCCGGCGCGCCGTCGTACCGCGAGGCGTTGCGCTACGGGGTGGAGACGTTTCACGCGTTGCGCAAGGTGCTGGCCGACAAGGGCTACGCGACCGGCGTCGGCGACGAAGGCGGCTTCGCGCCGAACTGCGCGTCGAACGAAGAGGCGCTGCAATTGGTGATGAAAGCCATCGAAAAGGCCGGCTACAAGCCGGGCAAAGACATTTACCTGGCCATCGACACGGCGGCCAGCGGGCTGCTGGGCGACGACGGCTACTCGCTGCCGGCGGAAGGCATCAAAGGGGCGCCGGCGGAGCAGATCGTGGGGCTGTACAAAGGCTGGCTGGCGAAATACCCGATCCTCTCGATCGAAGACGGCCTCGGCGAAGACGATTGGGACGGCTGGGCGAAAATGAACGCGGAGCTCGGCAATAAGATCCAGATCGTCGGCGACGACATTTTCGTCACCAATCCGCAGCGGCTGGGCCGCGGCATCAAGGAAAAGACCGCCAACTCGATTCTGATCAAGCTCAATCAAATCGGCACGCTCACCGAAACGCTGGAAGTGATCGGCATGGCGCGCGAGGCCGGCTTCACGCAGGTGGTCAGCCATCGCAGCGGCGAGACGTGCGACGCCTTCCTTGCGACGCTGGCCGTCGCCTGCAACACGGGGCAGATCAAGACCGGCAGCGCCAGCCGCAGCGAGCGCATCACCAAATACAACGAATTGCTGCGCATCGAAGAGGAATTGGGCGATCAGGCGCGGTGGATCGGGCTGAACGCGTTTCCGCGCTGACCGTTTCCGGCCGGGTCAGAAGCGGTACGCCGTCGACAGCAGCACATTGGCCGTCTCGATCGTCACATTCCCCGTTCCCGCCACGGACGTAATGGTCTGGCCGCGCTGGGCGAGTTTGGTGATCGACACCTTGCCCGCGCCCCAGCCATAATTGACGCCGAGAGTGGTCGTGGACTGCAGGTGGATGAGGCCCGTGCAGAAGGTCGCGCCGTAGGTGTCGATTTTTGCGTTGGCGTACGGCGAGAAGTTGGTGTAGAAGCCGGCCTGCAGCGGCACCGTCTCGCGGATGACGTATTCCCCGCCGACATTGAGATTCGCGATTTGGTTGACCTTCACGTGCGACGCGACGGACGCGACGCTGGCGTCCTGGTAGTTGTCCGGGCCGAAATACTTCACATCCACGGACGCCGTGTAATGCAGCGGGCGCGCCCACGCGAAGCCGAGGCCGGCCATCAGCGAGTCGTGGCGAATGGGTCGATAATTCGTTTGATCCTTGGTCACCGAGGCTTGCCCGTTGTAGGCGGCGAGCCCGGAATCCGCCTCCGAACCCTGGCCCCAGGCCTGCAGCGACGGCGAGCGGAAAACCAGGCCCAAGCGGAAATCGCCGTAGACCATCGCGCCGCCGACTTCGAGCAGCAGATTCAGGGTCTTGATGTCCGTCGTGGTGTTGCTGGCGATGTCGAGCTTGCTCGTGAGCACGGGAAAATTCTGCGGGCCGAACGAACCGGTGAAGTTGCTGTTGAACATTTCCTGCCCGAACATGCCGTAGAGCGTGGCGCCGACGCCGAAATGCTCGCTGAGCCGCCGCGCGTACGACGGACCGAACCAATACGTCTGGTTTTGATACTGGCTCGTAAAGAGCGTGCCGCCGCCGGTGTACTTCGTCTGGTTGCGGTAGTCGAAGTAGTCCGGAACCACAATCGAGAGCGCGACGACGTTGTCTTTCGGGCCCTTGTCGTCGAAGCTGAGCGAACCGAAGCGATAGACCGTGCCGAACAGCGACGGGATGGCGTAGTAGGTGTCCACGTTCAAACTGCCCGCAGCGTTGCCGATCGTCACCGCGTTGGTCAGCCGCGCGCTGGTGAAGCCGTAGACCGTGCCGCTCAGGCTCAAGCTGCTGTTCGTCGCAAACGCCAGCCCGGCCGGGTTGTAGTAGCAGCCGGACGCGTCGTCCGAGATGGCGATGTAGGCGCCGCCCAGGCCGGCCGCGTGCTCGCCGATCGGATACTGCTGGTAGTTGAGCGCCCACGCGTTCGGCGCAACGGACATCGCGACGGCAAACGCCGCCGCCGCGACCCACAGCCTTGCCGCAAATTTTCGAGTTTTCATAAGGAACAAATAATAATCGGCGCGCGGGTTTTCAATGGGGCGAGGGAAAGGCGCGGCCGCGCGGTTGGGAGGCGCGTTGGCCCGCGGGACCTGCGTCGAGAAGACTGCTGGGAGTTATGGGAACTCTGGGAGTTCTGGGAGTCGGGCGGCTTCCGCCATCTCATGCGCATCAATCAAGCGGCTGGCGACACGAAAATCGACAGTCGCAGGGCGCGGAGAAGCCCCGGCAGGGGCGCAGGCCAATAGCCCAGGAATTTTATTCCTGGGTTTCGAGGGAACATCATATCTTATGAGAACAGGGCGGGGCTCAAGCGGGCCGAAGGGCCGTTTGAGCCCCGCCCTGTTCAAAAAAAGACATGCCTGGCGCGCATACCCAGCGATGAATCGCTGGGCTATTAACCTGCGCCCCGCTGGGGCTTTGCGACTGCCGCGAGCGCCAACGGCGCGAAATATAATAGCCTGGGTCGAAGGCCGAAGGCCGTAGGCCCAGGACGAAAAGGCGTCGTTATTATTCATTCGTCCCGCGCGCCATCGGCGCGCGACACGCCGTCGTCGGCTTGGAGGCGGTATGCCGCTGCGGCAGCACGGCCTCTCGTATGATGAACGGTTCCTGCGGAATTGACGGCGCCGCCGGCGCCAAAGTTTGCGATATCGCGCACCGTCGGCGCGCCGGATTGTTGGGATGGATACGAACGGCGGCTTTCCTGGGCCTGCGGCCCGACGGCCTCCGACCCAGGCTATAATGTATCGCGCCCTTGGCGCTCCATCTGGACCCCCGGTCGAACCGGGGGTGACGGTAAAGGGGCGGTCCCGCCGCGCCAATGGGCTTGTTTTGTGTTTCATCTTTCATGCCCTAAATAGTGACGGTAAAGGGGCGGTCCCGCCGCGCCAGTGGGCGCAACGGCTGTATGGCGAATGTTGAATGGAGAATGGCGAATTGACGGCCCCCAGCCAACCGTCCAAAAGGGCGGGCTTGTGCGGCCGCACGTCGTGCGGCCGTTGAGGGCCCAGCGCGCTGTGCCCCTGCGCCTGGCCGCGCCGGCGGCGCGGAGAGCCTGGCGACCCCGCCGGCCCGCGGGGCCGGCGTCGGGGAAGCGGGCCGAAACGGCCGAGCGCCGGCGACTAGCGCGGCCCGCGGCCGCCGTTCGCGGGCATGATCTGCACGCGTTTGAGGTCGCCTTCGCCGATCGACTTGGTGCGCAGTTCGGCAAAGGTCTTGATTTCGGAATGCACGATCTTGCGCATGGCGGCGTCGAGCAACTCGGTGCGCTGCGGCTGGCCGGACGTCAGCACCTTGTCGGCGAGCTGGCGGGCCTTTTCGCGCAGCGCCTCCATCCGGCGTTCGCGGTAGCGCTCGGAATCGACGAGGATGCGCTTGCCGCCCCAACCCTGTTTTTGCGACATCAGGGTCATCAGGTACTGAATCGCTTCGAGCGTGGCGCCTTTGCGGCCGATGAACACGCCGCTGCCGGCGGCTTTGACGTCGAGGATGAAGTGCTCGTCGGTTTCGCGCGCGTCGACCCGGGCGTCGGGCGCGACGGCCGCGGCGATGTGCGTCAACGCCGCCACCGGATCGAAGCCGGAGCCGACGGCGCGCGGCGCGCGGCTGAACCGCAACTCGTCGCCAGGAACCTCCGCCTTCAGCCCGGCGAGAATACGGACCTTGCGGCCGAACAACGACGAGAACGAACCGGGTTGGGCGAGAATTTCCACTTCGAGACTCTCGGCGGCGACGCCGAGCGCCTGTGCGGCGGCGGCCAAAGCCTCATCCATGGTCTTGCCGGTGAACTCCTGCTTGGCGTCGGTCGTTTCAGTCATGGGAATCTTTTCCTCCGGCTTTGATCGGCGTCGGCGGCGAATCCGGGAACAGGAACTTGTTGGTCAGCGCCTGCTGCGCGATCGACAGGATGTTGTTGGTCAGCCAATAGAGCACGAGGCCGGCCGGGAAACTCAGGAACATGAAGGTGAACATGACGGGCATGATCTGCATGATGCGCGCCTGCGCCGGGTCGCCGGTCGTCGGCGTCATTTTCTGCGAGACGAACATCGTCACGCCCATCAGGATCGGCGTGATGTAGTAGGGGTCTTGCGCCGAGAGATCCTGCAGCCAGCCGACGAACGGCGTGTGGCGCAACTCGATGGAATAGCCGAGCGCGCGGTAGAACGCGACGAAAATCGGCAGTTGCAGCAGCATCGGCAGGCAGCCGCCGGCGGGGTTGACCTTGTTGGCGCGGTACAAGGCCATCATTTCGGTGTTCAGTTTTTCCTTGTTGTCCTTGAATTTTTCGCGCAGCTTGGCGATTTCGGGCTGCAGCTTCTGCATGGCCTTCATCGACTTGATGCTCTTGTGCTGCAAGGGGAACAACAAGATCTTGATGATGATCGTGAGGATCAAAATCGCCACGCCGTAGTTGCCCGTGAGCTTCGCGAGGTAGATCAAGGCGACCATCAGGTAGCGGGCGATCACGTCGAACCAGCCGAAGTCGATCGATTTGTCGAAATGATATTTCGGGCCGTTGTCGCCGGCCGTGATGTACGCGCGCAGCTTCGGGCCGAGATAGGCTTTGAACACGACGCGCTTGACCTGGCCCGGCGCCACCGCCGACGCCTCCGCCAGCAGGCGGGCTTCGAGGATATTTTCGCCGGCGGGCTGCAACTTCACGCGGGCGTTCTGGACGCTGATCGTGTCCTGGTCCGGGCCGACGAGCGCCGCGAAATAATTGTCGGCGAAACCGGTCCAGAAGGTGGGCAGTTGGTCGATGTCGAGCTTGACCTTGCCGATCTGCGTCGCCTTCAGGCTGCCCTCGATGTCGTTGACCTGCAGCATCTGGTTGTAATCGCGGTAGAAGAACGACGACGTATCCTCGACCACCTGCTCGTACACGGCGCAGAACGGCTGCACGGTGACCGGCTCGGCCGCGGCGTTGGCGATCGTCATCTCGACGTCGACGTTGTACGGCAGGTCGTCGGGATGATCGCCGGCCGTGCGGAAGCGCAGGGTTTTGGTCACCGTCAGACCGCCGCTCGTTTGGCGGAGAGTCACGTGGTCCGGCGCGGACTCGACGATCGGCCAGGCGCCGGCGCCGTCGAGGCCTTGCATTTTGTTCAAGGCGCAGACCAGTTGCGACTGGTCGGCGAATTTGCGCGGGTGGGCGCGCTTGTTCGCATACGCCCGCTCATACGGCGCCAGATCGACCTTCTGCCGCTCGAATTCCGGCGCTTTTTTGTCGGCCGTCGTGAGGTTGTAGGCCAACAGGTTCCATTTCAGGAACGCGCCGGCGAGTTGATTGCTGAGGATGGCGCTCACCAGCGGCGTTTTCAGCGTTTCCAGCTTCGGCGGCACGACGGCCGGGGCCGGCGTCGCTGGGGCCGCGGCGGCGCCGGTCGCGGCGGCCGGCGGCGGCGCGCCCGGCGGGGGCGGCGGCGGCACGGCGAGCGCCGGGGGCGGCGGCGTCTG
>Ga0181520_10005942_pt1 | contig 19043 bp, 19 predicted proteins | sample PEATcosm2014_Bin_29_FD_132451 | JGI IMG/M metagenome (GOLD analysis project Ga0181520, IMG submission 132451) | Peatland microbial communities from MTU Mesocosm Facility, Houghton, MI, USA - PEATcosm2014_Bin02_30_metaG | ecosystem: Environmental > Terrestrial > Soil > Wetlands > Peat | place...
AGCCGTCTGTTCGACCCACGCCTCGCGGCCCACCGGACGGTTGCGCTTGATCGCATCGCGGATCATTGTCTCCTCTTGCTCATCGGCCGGCAAGTTCACCCTCGCCAGCCAGCCCCTGGGTCGAGGAATGGGACGGGGACGCAGCTACATTGTGGGGACATTTGCGATTATTCCTTTCTAACCGCCCGCGGGTTTGTCGGCGGCCGGGGGGGCCGGGGCAACGGGAGGGGGAGTGAGGAGATCGGGCAAATCAGTTCCATGTCTTTGGCCGGGCCGACTCCACCGGCACGGGCCGGATGGAGGTTGTTATTGAAACCTGACGGGTATCTTACGCGGCAACTCGTATCGTACAAGATGAATCCGCCGATACGACGAGAATCATGCCGGCCCTACCGGTACCCCAGCCGGTCCAGATCGGCCTCGTCCATGCCGAAATGATGGCCGATCTCGTGCAGGACGGTGATGCGAATCTGCCGGCACAGGTCGTTGCGGTCGCGGCAGATGGATTCGATCGGCTCCTGGAAGATGTAGATCACGTCGGGGATGATGCCGGAATCCTGCACGCTGCGCTGGGTGAGGGGATGGCCGACGTACAGGCCCAGAAGCGTATGGCCCCGGCCGAGATGCGAGCGGCGGATGAGGTCCGGGGTGGGGCGATCCATCACCTCGATGGCGATTTCTTCGAGCATGGAGGCGAAGGGTTCGGGGATCTCCGCCAGCGTCCGCTGGACTAATTCTCCGAATTCGGGTTTGCTGACACGACACGGCATGGTAGAATCCGCAGCCATGATACCCGGAACCGCGGTCTGACGCATGGAAGGCGTCGCAGGATTCCGGGACCATATCCTTGCGTAGAAGAGGTTTTTCATGCGGTCCCTCTCTGTCGCCCTGGCGACTGTGTGCATTTTTCTATGCTCCGGATGCGGGTCCAGCTACCTGATTACACCCGTGGATAATACCTATGAGCTTCAGGAAACCACCGTCAAGCCCGGCCACGGATGGACTTCGGACAAGGTTGCCATCATTGAAGTCGAGGGTATGCTCTCGGATACCCGCTCCGGCGGATTCCTCCAGCCCCAGGAGAACCCGGTCAGCCTGTTCGTTCAGCAAATGGACCAGGCGGCCGACGATGATGCCGTCAAGGCGGTCGTATTGCGCGTGAATTCGCCGGGCGGCACGGTGACGGCCAGCGATCTGATGTACCAGGTCGTCAAACGGTTCAAGGCCAAGACCCATAAGACGGTCATCGCCAGCATTCAGGAAGTCGGCGCCAGCGGCGCCTATTACGTCTCCTGCGCCAGCGACAAGATCATTGCCCAGGACAGCAGCATCGTCGGGAGCATCGGCGTGATCTTCAACACCGTCGATGTGGCCGACACCATGAGCAAACTCGGCATCCGCTCGGAAACCGTCAAGGACGAAAAGGGCGTTCTGAAGGACATGGGCTCGCCGTTCCATCACATGACCGAGGCCGAACGCCAGGTCATGCAGTCGATGATTCAGGAAGACTATGCCCAATTTGAGAATATCGTGACCAGCAACCGCCACCCGCCCGATCTGGCGGCCGTGACGACCGGACAGGTGTTCACCGGCCGTACTGCGGTCAAATTGGGCCTGATTGACCAGACGGGCATCCTGGAAGACGCGATCAAGCTGGCCAAGGACATGAGCCACGCGCCGGACGCGGCGGTTATCATGTACAAGCGACCATATGGCTATGAAGGCTCGATTTATGCCAGCAGCAGGCTACCGATGCCGCATGATCAGACGCTGGGGCAGCCGTTTACGGTGAATCTAAATGTTCCGGGGCTTAGTGACCCGTTGCCGACAGGGTTCTATTATCTGGCAGCGGGATGGTAGATTGAAGAGCATGACCAGCGGCGTTGAGTCATGCAAAGGGCCTGGCCTGAGCGAATCTGAAGGGCTCGCCCTGAGCTACGTCGAAGGCCAATTCGAGCCGATATGATGAAGCAGAGCCCATGATTCAGTTGGAATGCACAAACTGCAAGCAGACACTCACGATCGAGGACGCCTTCGCCGGCGGTGTGTGCCGATGCCAGTTCTGTGGCACCATCCAGACCGTACCGTCCAATATCGCCGCCCGGACGCGGCCGTCGCCGCAGCCAGTTAAGCCGGGTACCGCCGCTGAGGCCCCAAAGGCCGCCGTCAAGTCTCCAAAGGCCCTGTATCGCACGCCCTCGGCACCGCGAGGGGCGGGTTTGCCCTCAGACCCGTTTGCCGAAATTGCCGGCAGCGGCCTGCCCGGCAGTGGATTACCCGGAAGCGGGTTGCCGGGCAGCGGCATCGCCGGATCGGGACTTAACGGCGGCGGTTTGCCTTCGCCGCGACCCATGAGGCCCCCGGCGGCGCCCCCCACCTACGACGATCTCCCCGACGATACCGCGCTGCTCCAGGGCTCCAACGCCGCCCCGATGCCGATCACTCCCATTGTTTCCACCCCGCCGCCCGAGTCCCCGCGATCGGTCATGCTACTGGTCCTCATCGGCATCAGCTTGTCCGTCGTCGTGCTGCTGATCGTCCTGATCATCGTTCTTACCGGCCACCGAGCCCCCGAGAACACCTTCGTCATCAACCCGTCAAGCTCCACTCCGGTGAGCCCCTCTCCCGTAAGCCCCACTCCGGTCAGTCCCACTCCCGTAAATCCCACTCCGACGCCCTTGCCGAATCCGGCATCGCCATCGGACGGCTCACCCATCGCGCCGGCCAGTTCCGATCACACTTCGCCGACGCCCGTCCAGCCGAGTCCCATCGAGCCTCCTCCTGTCGCTCCGGCCGTGGCCACCCATCCCAATCCGCCGGCGCCCATCGCAAACAAGGCCAATACAACCTTCATGGGCGTCCCATACACCAATCTCCGCAACATCGCCATCGTGATCGACAACGGCGTCAGCCAGCGAGATATACTGCCCAATGTCAACCGGGCCGTGCTCAATGCCATTGAGGGCATGCCGACGCAGCGGTCGGTGCATATCGAATACTGGGACAGCACCGCCGGACCAAGTTACCCCCGAACCGGCATGGCCAGGGTGACTGACGGCACCGGTGCCGCCGCCGCCGCCGTCATGAACAACATCCCGGCCGCCACCGACCCCACGCCCGACGCCGCCATGCAAAAGGCCGTGGCATTGAAGCCGCAAGCCATCATGCTCATCAGCGGGCGTACCATCGACGATGCCACGCGGGCGCGCCTGCTCGCCATTCTTAAGGGTTCGTCCACGACCAAGGTGTTCGCTTTCGGCGTCAATGGCGCCGGCCCTGATGGACTGGGCGCCATCGCCAGGGCCACCGGTGGGCAATACAAGGATGTTTCCACCAGCCAGCTCGCCGCCTACGCCAAGTAGATCGCAGGTCCATTTCGGTTCCGACAACCAGCCCTGGAATTTTTCTTGCAGTAGACTGCCACCACACTGCCGATGATTCCATTGCAGGTTCAGTGCCTTTTTTATCGGACCAAACCCGACCCGGACACGACAATCGGATACCTGACGTGAAACGCTCAAATCGCAAGCTTATCGTCCTGTTTAGCTTCGTCACCCTCATCTGCATGACCAGTGCCCTGCTTCTGGGTCTGGCCCCGCCTCCGCTTGGCGCAGACGCATATCCCAGCCTTTCCGCCACCGCCGACAATTCTCTGGACATCATCTTCAACACCCGCTCGCCCCAGGAACCGGGCCGGTGGAAATACATCTACATCCACCAAAGCGCCACGACCGGCGGCGATGCCCGCTCGCTGGCTGCCGCCGCCAACCCGGCCGACATCCCCGACCATTTCATCATTGGCAACGGCAACGGCCTGAGCGATGGCGAAATCCAGGTCGGCCCGCGATGGAACGATCAATCCCCCGCCAAGCCCCCGACGGGCGCCGATCATCTCGACCCCGACTGCATCAGCGTCTGCCTCGTCGGCAATTTCGACCAGTTCCAGCCCACGCCGACGCAATTGCGCCGGCTCGGCCAGCTCGTCCAAACCCTTCAGGACCAATGCCGCATCAGCTCCGACGGCCTGGTTCTGATCACCGACACGCAGGCTGCCAATGACCCCGCCGCGATCGGCCGTTATTTCCCCGCCGACGGCTTCCGCAATCAGATTCTGCAATAAGATCCACGCGGCGTGCAGCGCAACAGACTGGCCATTCGAAGTTGATGCCTTGTTTTGAGCGCTGGCGCTACTGGTTTGTCGGTCCGCACACCAACCCCACCGCCACCAGGAACAAACCCGCGGCGATCAACACCATTTGCCGCTTTGAATCCAGGCACCAATCGGCCAGAATTCCGCCCGACGGCTGATAGGCGGCGATGGGCGCCGGCGGCGGCACGTCCACCAGCGTAAACGGCGACATCAGTTTGTCATCATCACTGGACAGCGGCAATACGGCCGTGCCCTCGCGAATCACTCGCATCTGCCGCTGTGCCAGCCGCTCCACAAGCTGCGGATCGTCCGCCATCTTCTTGAGGAATTCATCATTGACCGCAATCTGCCGATCGACCTGGTCCTTGTCGGCCGTCAGTTTCTCGTGCTCGTAGCGTAATTGCCGGTTGGCGTCGATGGCTGGCATCAGCACGCACGCGCCCAGCGTCGCCAAGCCAAGGCAGAGCACGACCAGCGTCCAGCCGTGGCGTGGCGGCTCGACGTTCTCTTGTGCGGCCGCCAGCGCGGCTGGTCCGTCAGGCGCTGGCGTCGAATTGTCCTGGGCATCCATGCCGACCGTCCTTGCAAGGGGTTATCTGTTCCAGAGCGTGCCGCCGTAGACGGCCGCGTCGCCGAGCTGTTCCTCGATGCGCAGAAGCTGGTTGTACTTGGCCACGCGATCGCTGCGGGCCGGGGCGCCGGTCTTGATCTGGCCGCAATTAGTCGCCACGGCAATGTCGGCGATGGTCGCGTCCTCGGTCTCGCCGCTGCGGTGAGAGAGAACGGCCGAGTAGCCGCTGCGAATCGCCAGATTCACGGCGTCCATGGTTTCCGAAAGCGTGCCGATCTGGTTGACCTTGACGAGAATACTGTTGGCGGTGCCGGTCGAGATGCCCTTTTGCAGGTATTTCACGTTGGTGACGAACAGATCGTCGCCCACGAGCTGCATCTTCTTACCGAGGCGGTCGGTCAGCTTCTTCCAGCCGTCCCAATCGTTCTCGGCGCATCCGTCCTCGAGTGATCGGATCGGATACTTCTCAACCCACTTGGCCCAGTAATCGACCATTTCCTCCGGCCGCAGAATGCGATCGGGATTGCTCTTGAAGAACTTGTAGCCCTTCTTTTCGGCATCCCACAGTTCGCTGGCGGCCGGATCAAGGGCGATAAAGACCTGCTTGCCGAAATCATACCCCGCGGCAGTGACGGCCTCGCCGATCACTTTCAACGCATCCTCATTGTCCTTGAGATTGGGGGCAAAGCCGCCTTCATCGCCGACGGCCGTGGACATCTTGTTCTTGCTCAGCACCTTCTTCAGCGAGTGATAGATCTCGACGCCGGCGCGGAGGGCGTCGCTGTAGGACGTGAAACCCCACGGCTGGATCATGAATTCCTGGAAATCGACGTTGTTATCCGCGTGCTTGCCGCCGTTGAGGATGTTCATCATCGGGCACGGCAGCGTCTTGGCGGCCGGTCCGCCCAGATAGCGATACAGCGGCAGATCGCTGGCCAGTGAAGCCGCCTTGGCGACGGCCAGCGACACACCCAGCAGCGCGTTGGCGCCGAGCTTGGATTTGTTCTGCGTGCCGTCCAGGTCGATCATGAGCTTGTCGATCGCTTCCTGTTCGCGCGGGTCCATGCCGATCAATTCCGGGCCGATCTTCGTATTGACGTTATCGACGGCCTTGCTGACGCCCTTGCCCATCCACTTGGTCTTGTCGCCGTCGCGGAGTTCGCACGCCTCGTTTTCGCCCGTGCTGGCGCCGCTGGGGATCAGCGCCCTGCCGAGCAGGCCGTCCTGAAGAATGACATCCACTTCGATGGTCGGGTTTCCCCGGGAATCGAGGATCTGGCGTGCCGAAACGAATTCAATGGTCGTGTCCATGTGGTATTCCTTTAAGTTTATCGGACGATACGGTCACAAAACTGCATTCCCGGCCGGTCGCGGCAGGGCTCGGCGGCAACATTCTCACGGATACGCCTCGCGCGCCGGTTCATCGCCGGGGTAGCGCAGCGTGCCGGTCAATTCCGCCACGCTCGCTATCTTCTGCGCAGCGAGGTATTCCGACAAGCCCTCGGCGATATGTATCGGCGCGGCCGGGTCGATGAAGAGCGTCGTTCCCACTCCCACCGCCGTTGCCCCCGCCAGTAGAAATTCCACCGCATCCTGCCATGACTGGATGCCGCCCATCCCGATCAGCGGGACGTTTGCCGCCCTGGCCACGCACCGATACACCCGGCTGACCAGGTGCAGTGCGATTGGCTTGATCGCCGGCCCGGAATAGCCGCCGGTTCCGTTGGCCAGCCGCGGCCGTCGCGTGCCAATGTCCACCGCCATTGCCGTAATCGTATTGATCAGCGACAGCACATCCGCACCGCCCTCAACGGCAGCCCTCGCCGTCTGCGTGATGTCCTCGACATTCGGCGACAGTTTCACGATCAGCGGCTTGCGCCGCACAACCTGCTTCACCAGTTTTGTCAACTCGCGCAGCCGGCCGGCATTGGTTCCGAACGTCAACCCGTCCTTCACATTCGGGCACGACACGTTCAATTCCACTGCGGCGACGCATTCCAATTCGTCCATCGCCGCGCTGGTGTTCACGTAATCATCTTCGCTGTGCCCCGCCACATTGACGATCACCGGACAGGGCATCTTCGCCAGCAGCGGCGCTTTCTCCGCCAGGAATCGCTTGAGCCCCACATTCGCCAGCCCAATCGCATTGAGCATCCCGTTGCCGACCTCGACAATCCGAGCCGGCTCATTGCCCGGCCGCTCCTCCGCCGTGATCGACTTGGTGACAAACGCCCCCAGCCGGGAGAGGTCCATGAAGTCCGCGTATTCAAACGCGTACCCGCACGTCCCCGAGCATGTCATGAGAGGGTTCTTCAGCAGCAGGGAGCCGAGTTGTACGGATAGGTCGAGCACGCCCATGTTGTACGGAAGAACAAGCGGCATCGCAAAGGGTGCCGTCCGCTCCCCATGCCGCCAGACCCCACCGCCTTACTGGCCGGGTTCAACTCCCGTCACCGCGAATTATCATTTCAATCGCACCGCTGGCAGCCGTTTGAGCCGCTGGTTCTGCGGATCGACTTCGATGCCGACCGATTCCAGTGCGGTGACTCCCAGAATGGGCTCGGCGTCGTCTTGTCCGAAAATGATCGTCACGCCGACCACCTCGCCCATAAATTCAATGCTGGCCACGCCGAGCTCCATGACGATTTCGGTTCCATCAGCCAATTCGTACGTTCGTTTGCCTCGTGGTTCGATGCCGATGCCGCGTAGATGCTTGGCCGGCGCCATGCAGTCGATTGTGCCGGTATCGACAAGAAACAACCCTTCCCAACGCCGCTGAGGGTCGGCGGGATGAGTCACGGCGACTGTCACGTGTGTTGCGCCCATCGGCCCAAGTGTAGCCACGATATTAAAACAGAGGAAGTGCGATGGAAAGGCCAAGCTGCGCCTCCCCGATCCATGCGCCTTCGCTCCTTGCACGCTCTTTGTCTCAATCGTTCGTATACACCTTATGCTGTGGCCGGGCACGCAATATCTGTGTCTTGCCCCAACTTGTCGCGCTGGCGAATTCGGGGCTCTTGAGAAACTTCTCGAAATCCGACTTGCTCGACCACTGGCTCCAGATCATGTAACTGCCCGGCAGATTCACATCCTCGAACAGCCGCGATTCGACGTGGCCGGGGAATGTCTTGAGCACGCCCAGCACGCCGGCGAATCCGCGCTTGAAATCCTCTTCCTTGCCGGGAATCACTTCGTAGTGCATGCCGATCGTCGTCATCGCCCATCCTTTACCACAAAAGCTCCTGCCCGCGAAAGACCGGACCATCCGTGCAGGTCAGGCGATAAACCCAGTCGCGACCGTCGGCCCGGCCGGTGGCTCGGCAGCGGATCACGCAGCTTTGGCACGTTCCCATGCCGCAGGCCATCGCCCGCTCGGCCGCCACCTGGCATTCCATCCCACGATCCGCCGCGATTCGCGCCACCGCCTTCATCATGAGTTCCGGCCCGCATGTGTACAGCGTTACAGGCAGCCCGGAATCCAGAGAATCCAGATAGGCCGAAAGCGATTCGGTCACGCGCCCGGCATAACCGACCGATCCATCATCCGTCGTCACCACGGCCGCAATTCCATGTCGGGAAAATTCGCCCACGATCAATCTGGGCGTGACCGGCCCGGTAAACCGCTCGAGCCGCTCAATCGACACCGGCAGCAAATCCCCGCTGGTCGCCCCGACAAACGCCGCCGCCGATCGGCCGGCAAGCTGTTGTGCCAGGTACAGCATGGGCGGAATTCCCACCCCGCCGCCGATGAGGACCGCATGACCATTGTCTTTTGGCAACTCGAAATGGTTCCCCAGCGGGCCAAGGATCGAGACCAATTCCCCAATCCGCCGGCGCCGGAGCCATCGCGTCCCGCGCCCCACGGCCCGGTAGATGATTTCCAACCCCACCTTTCCGTCAACGTCTGTTCGCCCCGCCAGAGAAAAGGGCCGCCGAAGAAACGCGCCGCCCTCACTCGGGCCGCCTCCTTGTGCACAGGCCGAGGCGGAAGAAGGCCACTGCATCTCGCGCGGCTGGTTATGCAGTTCACGGTCCGCGCAGGCAACCTGAACGAATTGTCCCGGCAGCGTCGGCGGAAATTCGGGAATGCAGAGCGTCAGCCGGTAATGCTCGCGGCAAATCCGCTCATTGGCGAAGACGACGGCATCGAAGACCCGGCGGTTCACAGTTGACCAAAAAAAGACTTCCGGAGGGGTGGCTCCTGTCCACCTCCGGAAGTGCGCCACGGCTGGCAAGCCGTTGTTCTCAATCGTTATGCCGTCGATTCTGTGACGGTCTGTGTGACTATACCTATGCCCAAAGGCGCTGTCAATTCAACAAGTGCCCCAGACCGGAAAATGAATTGCGATGATAACTCGTTTGCCGACAATCAGTTACATCGAAATTCCCGGCGGCCCGCCGGCACTAAATCCCCCAGCGGCCTGGCGATATCCGCAGCCCGGTTTTCCCCCGGCCCACGCCCCGGATACACTCCCTTGCGCCGTTATCGGACAGACCCGTCTCCCATGACCCAGATCACCGTCGCCATCGCCGTCATTGTCCGCGCCGGCGAACTCCTCATCGCCCAACGCAAACCCACCGGCCCGCTGGCCGACTATTGGGAATTCCCTGGCGGCAAATGCGAACCCGGCGAAACGATCGAATCCTGCCTCCACCGCGAGATCAAGGAGGAGATCGACGTCGATATCGAAATCCTCCGCCCGCTGGACGTGCTGCACCACACCTACCCCCACGGCCAACTCGCCATCCACCCCTTCTATTGCCGCATCACCGCCGGCACCCCCCGCCCCGTCGCCTGCCAACAAATCCTCTGGATCAAACCCAACCAGCTTCGCAACTATCGATTCCCCCCGGCCAACGACGACCTCTTGAAGAGCATCGTGCAAGCCCCTTTGCCCCAGTCGATTCAGCCCGAATGACGTGCCGGCCAAGCCGAGCCGAGCGCGCAATAGCCGCACGCGCTCCACTCGCTTTCTCTATTGCCATTGTCAATTGTCCATTGCCCCTCTCACCCCCCGCCGCTGCCGATCATGTCGGCTTGCGGCTGGGTCATCCGGCGGGCATCCATCGCCTTGGTCAAATCCGCCTCGGCGATGAGCTTCTTCTCCGTCGCCACCTGGCGGACGGTCTTGCCGCTCTTGTGGCTTTCCTTGGCGACATCGGCCGCTTTGTCGTAGCCGATCAGCGGAGCAAGACTCGTACACATGGCAAGGCTCTGCTCGACCAGTCCCTCGCAGCGCTCGCGGTTGGCTTCCAGTCCAGCCACGCAGCGATCGGCGAATACCGTCGCCGCCCGGCCGAGCAACTCGATCGACTGCAGCAGGTTGTACGCCATCACCGGCATCATCATGTTGAGCTCGAAGGTGCTGCCGAACGCGCCGGCCCAGGCGATCGTCGCGTCGTTGCCCACCACTTGCGCCGCCACCTGCAACACCATCTCGCTCATCACCGGATTCACCTTACCCGGCATGATGCTGCTGCCCGGCTGCGTGGCCGGTATGGAAATCTCGCCGATCCCGCATCGCGGCCCGCTGGCCAGCCAGCGGATGTCGTTGGCGATTTTGGTCAGGCTGACGGCGATCGTCCGCAGCAGGCCGCTGGCCTCAACGACGCCGTCCTTCGCCGCCTGCGCCTCAAAATGATTCGCCGCTTCAACGAAGTCGATCCCGCTCGCTTTGGCGATCACCGCAATGGCGCGCTTGGCGAAATCCGGATGCGAATTGATCCCGGTTCCGACGGCCGTCCCGCCCAGAGGCAGTTCTCGCAATGCCGCAATCGCCCGCTTGGCGCGTTCAACACCCAGCCGAGCCTGCCGGGCATATCCGGAGATTTCCTGACCCAGCCGGATCGGCGTCGCATCCTGCAAATGCGTCCGGCCGATCTTCACGATCCCGTCGTACTGTTTCGCCTTGGCGTCCAGCGCATCGGCAAGATGCTCCAGCGGCCCGATAAGCGATTCCTTGATCGCCACGGCCGCCGCCACGTGCATCGCCGTCGGGATCACGTCGTTGGAACTCTGCTCCATGTTCACGTGATCGTTGGGATGCACGGGATCCTTCCCGCCGCGTTTGCCGGTGGCCAGCTCATTGGCCCGGCTGGCAATGACCTCGTTGACGTTCATGTTCGTCGATGTTCCGCTGCCGGTCTGGAAAATATCCACGACAAACTGCGCATCGAGCTTGCCGTCAATCACTTCGCGGGCCGCCTGCTGAATCAGATCACGCCGCTTGGCGTCCAGGATCGACAGCTCAAAATTCACTTCCGCGCAGGCCGATTTGATCAGCCCCAGCGCCGCGATGAATCGCCGGCCCAGCCGCAGGCCGGAGATCGGAAAATTCTCCACCGCCCGACCCGTCTGCGCACCGTAATACGCATCGGCCGGCACTGTCATCTCGCCAAACGAATCCCGTTCCGTCCTGGTCTGTTGAGCCATAGCGCAAATCTCCGTCCGTAAGAGCCTTCTTCAAGATCATCAACAATTGTAGGGTCCGCATCGCGGACCACAACTTTCAAGTGCGTAAATACCGGTCCGCAATGCGGACCCTACATTTTCCTCGCCCTTATTGCCAGAAACATCGGAATTTCCTTGCGAGCCCGATTCTCCGCCGCCGCACGCGGGCCGCTGGTGCTTTCCTTGTGACTGGCCCACTCCTCCATCGCGTCGATCCACAATCCAGCGGCCGACATTGCTTTCACATACGCGCTGATCGGCCGATGGAATGTCCAGGTATATCCCTGTTGGGCATCGCCCGGATGGGTGACGATCGGCGCCTTGCGCGGCAGGAGATACCGATCCACCCGGCGATATTGCACACCCGCCTTCTCATCCCATCCCCAGTAACTTTCCTTGGGCCCGCGAAAACAGGGGTGCATCGTGACCATCACGAACGCCGCACCAGCCTTGAGCGCCCCGGCAACGGCGGCCATAACCGAATTCAGCGGATTCACATTATCCAGCCCCAGCACACACGCCGCCCCGTCGAACTGTCCGCTGGTCGCGCCGTGGAAGGATCCTTCGCCAACGAAATCCAGTTTCCGCACGTCCCCCACCAGATATCGAATTTCCGCCGGCCCGCGAGCGCGAGCCGCATCAATAAGCTCTTTGGCCGCATCCACCCCCGTCACGACGACCCCGTCGGCCGCCAGCCGCCGGCACAGGACGCCCTGCCCACAGGCGAGGTCGAGAGCGGACTGGCCCCTGGTCAGCCCCAGCAACCGCACCACGCCGGGAATCACGACCGCCTGGTGATATTCGCTGCCGTGTTCCCCCACCAGGTCGTCGTACCAATCGGCCACGCCCGACCAATCCGTCCTGGGGCCAGGCGCGTTGGATCGTTCCTGCTTCATGCCCATATTGGACACGACTGGGACGGATAATTCAAAAACCGGCACCGCGGAGATTTCAGCAACGCCTGCCAGGCTCTGCACCCGAACGGGCCATTAGCCGTCGGCAGGAGGCGATTGTTCGGCGTCATCCGGTTCGCCCACCGCTCTCATCGACGCATGGCGGACGTAGAGGACACGCACTACGGCGGAGGAATCGTCAACCGTGAAGATAATCCGATGGGACTTGAAGACCACCTGCCTGAGTTCCTCCGCGAAATGCGCCTGTTCGCGGGCTGCGCCGAAACGGCGGGGAAATTCCTCCAAGCGGTCAATCTGCTCATACAGCCCTTGCACCCAGACGGCAGCGTTCGTTGGAGAACGCTCGGCGATGTGCTGGTATGCTGCCGCAATGTTCGCCCGAGCCGTGACGGTCACTACAACAAGGTATCTCATTTAAGTGAAATGCCGTGTTTCCCGGCAAACTCTTCAAGAAACTCGCGCATGGGCTGTACCTCGCCGCGCTTCGCCTCGTCCAACCCGCGACGAATCCCGGCCAGAGTTTCCGATAGTTCCGCCGCCTCAAGCAATTCCTGATACGCCTCAGCGCTCTGCACAACGATCTCGGCCTGGCCGTTGACGGTGAGAACCTCCGGCTTGCCTGTCTTCTTAAGCCACTGGATGTGTTCCCTGGTATTCCGGTTGAAGTCCGTAACGGGGAGAATGTGCTTCAAATCGACCATGCGACTCCTAAACAGATTTTACGCAGCTTTTAACATGCTACGATTTCGCGGCCAATCCGTCAACCGCCGACGCACGGTTTTCAATGGTTGTTCCCTCAAACCGCCGCTTTGGCCGGCTTCCGCGACAGCTTCCACGCCTCCCCTTCAAACCCGTGCCGCCGATACCAGTCCCGCAATTGCTCCCGCGACATCGGATAGGGCTTGCGGCCGATTGGCAGAACCTTCAACTTGATCTCGACGCGATGTTGATCGGCCAGCTCGCAGAGCCATTTCAGCATGAGCGTCCCGTTGCCCCGGCCCGGATCGTGCGTCCAGAGCCGATGAATCTCGATCGTGCGGCTGGAACGCGGGATGAATTGGACATACCCGTGGCAGCCGCCGACGGACTTATTGAACGCATACGAACCCCGTCCGACCGCCGGGGCGATCATCTGCAGGGCGGCGAGAAACGTCGCGACGTTCGGCGGATCGTCGCCCACGATCTCCGGCGCGATCCCCAGCGATCGCATGATGGATTTGAGGGGAAATGGCATGGCAACAGGCTCGCTGGGTCACACCGGTACGGATTTCCCGCTGGCGGCCGACTCGAAATCATGGATCGCGTCCAGCGCTTCCTGCGGAGTCTGTGCGTGATTGAGCGCCTTGCGAAGCTCGCGGCTCTGCAAGGCCCGGCCGGCCTTGGCCAGCAGTTGCAGATGGACGCTGGCGCCGTCGGCCGGCGAGAGCAGAAGGAAGACCGCCTCGATCGGCCGTTCCGTCGGCACGTCCAGCAGGCCACTGTGGGTCAAGCCCAGAGCGATCTCTGGCGCGGCCAATCCCTGAATTCGCGCATGCGGCAGTGCGATGCCCTCATTGAGAAACGTCGAACCCTGCTGCTCGCGAAGCGCCAAACTGTTCATGACATCTTCCGTATCGAGCTTCGAATTGCTCGACGTGATCGCACTCACCAGACGGCGGCGCACGTCCTGCCGGGCCGCGGGGTCGTCCCAGATGATGATGCGATCGGGCGTCAGCATTCGCCCCAGCGCCCCGGCCGGTTTTGCCGCCGGAGCCGATGAACTTCGCGACGTCGGCTCGACGAACTCCCGTGTCGCCCCCGGTTCGTATTCGGCGTCGATCACGGTAATGGTGATCCCCTCGGCCCGATCGATCAAATCCCCGGCTACGCTCTTCTTTCCCAGGGCGCGTTTCCACCACGGCAGCGGCCGGGGCCGGCCGATCACGATCTGGCCGACCCGGTATTCGCGGGCGAATCGCAAGATGGTGTCCGCCACGTCCTGGCCCTTGAAGGTGAAGACCATCGCCCCCAGTTGATTGGCCAATGTCAGCGTGTCCGAAAGCAATCGCTGCGTGACGGCGTCGATGACCGTCGGCTCTTCCGACGGCGTCTGCACATACACCGCGTACCAGTTCCGATTCAGCCGCCCCGCCAGCCTTGACGCAAACCGCAACAGCCGCGCGCTGTTGGGCCCGCGCGATGACAGGCACACCATGATCTGATCCGGCGTGCCGGTGCTGGCGACGGCCGCCGGTTCCGCCGCGCCCTCCCGCCTCTTGAAATCGAGCTGCGAAGCCAGTTCGCGAAGGGTCAATTCTCGCAGATGTTCCAGATTCGAGCTGGTGAAGAAATTCTCCAGCGACGACGCCACCCGCTCCTTCGGATAGATCTTCCCCTCTTCCAGTCGCTTTTGAAGGTCTTCGGCGGCCAGGTCGATGTTGACGATCTGATCCGCCTCGGCCAGAACCGAATCGGGAATCCGCTCGCGGACCTTGACGCCAATCAGCGACTCAACCGTGTTGTACAGACTTTCCAGATGCTGCACGTTCAGGGCTGACAGCACATGAATCCCCGCCGCCAGAATGTCCTGCACATCCTGGTAGCGCTTGACGTTCCGGCTGCCCGGCACGTTGGTGTGCGCCAGTTCGTCGACCACCACCACCTGCGGATGGCGGGCGATCACCGCATCGACATCCATTTCCTCGACGGTGATGCCGTGATACTCCGCCGACCTTCGCGGGATGACTTCCAGGCCCTCGATCATCCTGGCGGTTTCGGCCCGGCCGTGAGTTTCCACCAGGCCCACGACGACATCGATCCCCTCTTTCTTAAGTCGATGGGCCTCGATGAGCATCTGGTAGGTCTTGCCGACTCCCGGGCCGTAGCCGAGGTAGACCTTGAGCCGTCCGCGTTGCGAGCGGCGGATCATCTGCAAGAAGGCTTGTGCTCGATCTTCCGGCATAAGAACCATTATAAAGCAGCCGCGGGGGGCGGCGTTGTGGCGACGCCGTTCCCGCCGCGGCCGACAAGCGCGCTAGTGCCCGGCCGGTTGCGTCGAAGGCGCCGTCGTGGGCGCGGTCGTTGCCGCCGGCATCGGGAAATTCTTGTCCAGCGCCAGGTTCAACCTCAGCACGTTCACGCCGGGATCGCCCAGGATGCCAAGGTCCGGGCCATCGGTGTAGGTATCGACAAGGGCCTGAACCTGGGTGGCCGAAACGGTTCGGCCGGGGATCGAACGCGCCGCCGCCACGCGAGCCGCCTGCAGTTTCGCGTTGGCCGGGCTGATGTGCGGATCCAAACCCGAACCTGATGCGGTGACGGCATCGCCCGGAATCAGAGTGCCGAAATCACCGGCGATCACCATCGTGCGAGGTGCAAAATCCGGCCCATCGAAGATCACGCCGCTTCCGCCATTGGGCGCGGCCGGATGGGGGAACGCGTTGACCAGCGCAACGTCGTTGGGATTTCCCTGATCATCCTCGAAATCGACGTATGTTCCGTTGGCGCGCTTGGGAGCTTCCATTTTCCTCTCAATCGTCACCGTAACCGAGCCATCCGGATTCGTCTGCTTGTTGTAGACGGCAAAATACAGCTTGAAGGGAATATTGTTATCGACCGCGTAATGGATCGTACGCAGGCGGATGCCGTCGAATTGCACCGTCGGAGCCGGCTGCGTTGCCGCCGGCTGGGTAGCCGCCGCCATCTGCGTTGCGGCTGGCTGCGTATCCGCCATTTGGGTCGTGGCCGGCTGTGTCGTGGCCATTTGCGTCGTGGCTTGCGTCGTGGGCGGCGCCGGCGGCAGGCCGTTGATCAGCTTGTCGCTGAGCGGGCCGAGGTTGGAGCCGCCGGAGTTGGTGGCATCGTAGCTATTGGCACTGGGCCGGGGATGAAAATAGATCGGCAGGGAAAACCCCTGGGCGATGAGGGAGGAACCGACGGCCTCCTTGTCGTTGGTCGTGAATGAGCCATCCGCCTTCAGAAGCGAGCCATTGGCTTGAACGGGGAAGAACAACTGGCCGATTCCATAAACCAGCAGCGGATAGATTCCGCAGCAGATGATCCCCAGCACGATGGTCGCGCCGATGGACGCCCAGATGTGCCCAAGCAGCGATCCGCCGGGCTCGGCGGTCATCGTCAGCTTTCGGTGGGAAGTGGGATAATTGACTTTTGCGTCGTTCATAATGAACTCCTACTCTTTACAAGCGTGATGCGTTGCCATCTCCCGGCAAAACCTTCCAGCGTCCTCATCTCATACCGATCAGATTGTGGATGATCAGGTCAATCAACTTGATGCCCGGGAACGGGCAGATGATTCCGCCGACGCCGTAGATCAGAAGATTGCGCCGCAGAATCTGCACGGCCGGCGCCGGACGGAACTTCACGCCCTTCAGCGCCAGTGGGATCAGGGCGATGATGATCAGCGCATTGAAGATGACCGCGCTGAGCACCGCGCTGTGCTGGCCCAGGTGCATGATGTTCAGGGGCTGCACCTCCGGAAACGCACCCACGAGCATCGCCGGAATGATCGCGAAATACTTGGCCACGTCGTTGGCCACGCTGAACGTCGTCAGCGCGCCGCGCGTCATCAGCAACTGCTTGCCGATTTCCACGACTTCGATCAGCTTGGTCGGGTTGCTGTCCAGATCGACCATGTTTCCGGCCTCCTTGGCGGCCTGCGTGCCGGTGTTCATGGCCACACCCACGTCCGCCTGCGCCAATGCCGGGGCGTCGTTGGTGCCGTCGCCGGTCATAGCCACCAGGTGACCGGCCGCCTGCTCGCGCTTGAGCAGTGCCAGCTTGTCTTCGGGAGTGGCCTGGGCGAGGAAATCGTCGACGCCGGCCTCCTTGGCGATCGCCGCGGCCGTCAGGGGATTGTCGCCGGTGATCATGACCGTCTTAATTCCCATGGCGCGGAAGCGTTGGAACCGGTCGGGCAGGCCGGCCTTGACGATGTCCTTCAGGTAGATGACGCCCAGGGCTTTCTTCTGCGTCGCGACGACCAGTGGCGTTCCGCCGGCCCGGCTGATCTTCTCGACCGTCTGATCGATTTCCGCCGGGAATGCCGCGCCGCTCTGGGCGACGAACTTGCGCACGCTGTCAGCCGCTCCCTTGCGGAACATCGTGCCGTTGACGTTCAGGCCGCTCATGCGCGTCTGTGCCGTGAAGGGGACAAATTCGGCGTGGGGCAATTCGCTGATTTCCCGGCCGCGGAGATTGTATTTCTCCTTGGCCAGCACCACGATGCTGCGGCCTTCTGGCGTTTCGTCGGCCAGGGACGAGAGCTGGGCCGCGTTGGCCAGTTCATCATCAGACACGCCCGGCGCACAAATGAATTCCGTGGCCGCGCGGTTGCCCAGCGTGATCGTGCCGGTCTTGTCGAGCAGAAGCACATCCACGTCGCCGGCCGCCTCAACCGCCTTGCCGCTCATGGCCAGGACGTTGTGCTGCACCATGCGGTCGATGCCGGCGATGCCGATGGCCGACAGCAGACCACCGATCGTCGTCGGAATCAGGCACACCAGCAGGGACACCAGCACCGTCACCGAGAACATCAGACTCACCTTTTGATAAGCGTCCGTGTCGCCCAGATAGGTATGCGTAAAGACCGCGAACGGCATCATGGTGATGCACACCGCCATGAAGATGATTGTCAGCGCCGAGAGCAGGATCGACAGGGCGATTTCATTGGGCGTCTTCTGACGCTTGGCGCCTTCGATCAGTTCGATCATCCGGTCCATGAAGCTCTCGCCGGGATCGGCCGTCACTCGGATCTTAATCTTGTCGCTCAGCACGGTCGTGCCACCGGTGACGGCCGAGCGGTCGCCGCCGGCTTCGCGAATCACCGGCGCCGATTCGCCCGTGATCGCCGATTCGTTCACGCTGGCGGCGCCTTCGATGATCTCGCCGTCGGCGGCGATCAGTTCATTGGCCTCGACCACGATGACGTCGCCCTTGCGAAGCGATTCGGCCGGAACCTGCTGGATCGATCCGTTGCTCATCAGCTTGCGGCCGACGCTCTTGGTGCGGCTCTTGCGCAGGGCATCGGCCTGGGCTTTGCCGCGACCTTCGGCCATGGCCTCGGCGAAATTCGCGAAGACCACGGTGAACCACAGCCAGATGGTGATATTCAGGACGAAGAGCCTCTCCGATGGCGGCGTAAAGAGCAGATCCATCGATGTCAGAGCTGCGCCCACCTCGGTAACGAACATCACGGGGTTCTTCCACATGTGGAAGGGGTTGAGCTTCTTAAAGCTCTCCCCGATCGCCGGTATGACGATCTCGCGGTCGAATAGGGGTCGTGCCTTGGTTGCCATATGCTCCTCAATTCTCTCTTGAACAATAACTCTTTCTTCAGTTCCTTTTTCCAATGCGCCCGGTTTGGGCCATGCATCAATACAGAATGTGCGATCCGACCATCTTGAAATGCTCCAGCAGCGGACCCATCGCCAGGCCCGGCAGGAAGTTGAGCGCGCCGACGATGACGATCACGGCCGCCACCAGCACACAGAACGTCGGCCCCACCACCGGGAAACTGCCTGCGGTCGCGGCGGCGGCCTTCTTCTTGGCCAGGGCGCCGGCCAGTGCCAGCGCGGGAATCAGCTCGAAATACCGGCCGATCAGCATGCAGAACGCCTGCGTCCAGTTGAATGTCGGATCGCCGTATACGGGACGCCCATCGGCGTCCTTGATCGGATTGCCGCCGGCATCCGTTGCCATCGGCGAGCAGGTGAACCCGCCCATCGCGGTGCCGTTGTTGGCGGTGCCGGAACTATACGCATAGAAGATCTCGCTGAACCCGTGCGGACCCTGGTTGCCGGTGTTAGCAGTCCCCCAATTGGCCAGGCAACCCCAGGCCGTGAACCCGACGGTGTCGATGACGATCATCAGCAGCAGCAGCGAGCAGCATTTGACGTCGTAGCCGTCGATCTTCTTGCCCAGGTAGTCGGGAGTTCGCCCGATCATCAGGCCGGCCAGGAA
>Ga0181520_10005943_pt1 | contig 19042 bp, 17 predicted proteins | sample PEATcosm2014_Bin_29_FD_132451 | JGI IMG/M metagenome (GOLD analysis project Ga0181520, IMG submission 132451) | Peatland microbial communities from MTU Mesocosm Facility, Houghton, MI, USA - PEATcosm2014_Bin02_30_metaG | ecosystem: Environmental > Terrestrial > Soil > Wetlands > Peat | place...
ACTCAAACCCATTTACCAAACCGCTGAAAGAGTGCGGAGTTTGGTTTCACACGGCTGGCTGGTTGACCAGGTAAACGCTACCGTAACGGAGAATAGTGCAATTACTTGCTAGAAGTGGTATTATTTGCTTTTCATCTCCAAGGCTTTCGCCAGGTTGTTTTGCGCGTTGGCGTATTCCGGCTTGAGCCGGAGGGCTTCCTGGAACTGGCCTATCGCCTCGTCAATCCGGTTTTGCCTGCTGAAGATGGCGCCAAGGTTGTTGTGGGCTTCGGCGTAATCGGGTTTGAGGCGGAGGGCTTCCTGAATCTGGCTGATCGCCTCGTCGGTCCGGCCTTTGTTGCCGAGGGCGAGGCCGAGATTGTTGTGGACCTCGGCGTTATCCGCTTTCAAACGGATGACTTCCTGATACTGGCTGATCGCCTCGTCAATTTGATTTTTCGTGAATAGGGCGTTGCCGAGATTGTTGTGGGCCCCGGCGTTATCCGGTTCCAGGCGGATGGCTTCCTGATATTGGCTGATGGCCTCGTCGGTCCGGCCTTTCTTGTCCAGCGCGTTGCCGAGGTTGTAATGTGCTCCGGCATCATCCGGTTTGAGCCGGATGGCTTCCTGAAATTGGCTGATGGCCTTGTCTGCCTGGCCTGTGTTGAGGAGGACGAAGCCGAGGTTGTAATGTGCTCCGGCATCGTCCGGTTTGAATCGTATGGCTTCTTGAAATTGGCTGATGGCCTCGTCAGTCCGGCCTTTGTTGAGGAGGGCGAGAGCGAGATTGATGCGGGCGTCAGCGTAATCCGGTTGAAGGCGGATGGCTTTCTGGTATTGGCTGATGGCCTCGTCGGTCTGGCCTTTCTTGCCGAATGCGTTGCCGAGGTTGTAGCAAATCTCGGCACCATCCGGTTTCAAGCGGATGGCTTCCTCGAATTGGCGGATGGACTCATCCACCTGATCTTTCGTGAGGAGTGCGGCGCCGAGGTTGTTGTGGGCCTCGACATTGTTCGGGTTGAGGCGGAGAGCTTCCCGATATTCGCTGACAGCCTCGTCAATCCGGCCTTTTTTATTGAGTGCGTTCCCAAGATTATTGTGGGCCCCGGCATTATCCGGTTTGAGACGGATGGATTCCTGGTATTGGCTGATCGCATCATCAATCCGGCCTTTATTCTCGAAGTAGAGGCCGAGATTGTTGCAGGCCATCCAACAGGCGGGATTCCGGGCAATGGTTGTCCGCCAGAGTGTTTCAACGTCCGCATACATCCGGCACTGGCTCCAGGCCAATGCGCCGAGTGTCAGCAACAGCGCCCCGCAGAACGCCGGTTTGAGGAACAAATTTCGCTTCCCCAAAAACCCGGATGCCGTCGTGATTCCCGCCACCGCCAAAACCATCAGCCCGATGCCGGCCAGATATTGATAATGATCCGCGACGAACGTGTAGCGCATCGGATAAACATTGGTGAATCCCAGCGCCGGCAGGAGTGTGCCGCCAAAAAACAACACCGCCGCCAACGGCCCGCGGCCAATGCGCCGCCGCAGGCTCCACAGCGCCGCCACCACCGCCAGCGCCGCCGCCGGAAACAGCCATTGCCACCAGACGCCGGCATTGATTTGCCAGCGCGGATAAATGAAGGTGAGGTGCGCCGGCCAGAACAGTTTGCCCGCGTAGAACCACAGCGCGCGCCCGGCAATCAGGCAGCGTTCGGGAAAACTGAAGGCCCAGTCCGGCCCCTGGGCGCCGACGTGGATCCGTTCCAGCCATGACGTCATCAGGCCCATCGCCATCCCCGCGGCGAAGAAAGGCAGCAATGGCCGGACATCACGCGCGGCAATGCGTCCGCGTTTCCACCAGATTGCCAGCAGCATCGCCGCCGGCAGCGAACAGGCAACCGTCTTGCTTAACAGCGCGGCAACAAACAGGGCCAATGAAAGAAAATACCAGCGACGAGAACCCCGGATTTGCCTCCCGCCATCCGTTGCCTCCCCGGCCATTCGCAGCCAGGCCAGCGCCGCCGCGAAATAAAAGACAGCGGCCAGAACATTTTTCCGCTCCGTCACCCATGCGACGGATTCCACCGCGACCGGATGCAGCGCAAAGATTCCCGCCGCAAACCACGCGCCCGGCACCTGCAACCGCGCCAGCACGCGCCACAGCAGAATCGCCGCAAGCGCATGCAGCAGCACGTTGACGATGTGGTAGCCCGGTGGATTCAATCCCCAAAGATGATATTCCAGCCAGAACGACGTGTGAACGAGCGGATAATACTGTGGCGTGGCGGCAGGGTGGCACCAAATTTGCCGCAAGCCAGCCAGAGAACGCAGCGTCGGATTGTTGATCACATAATCGTCGTCGTCCCAGATAAACCCGGCGTGCCACACCGGCTGGTAGGCAATCATTGTGGCGACCAACAGGAACAATCCCAATATCCACCTGTGACCGGTCAGGATCTGCAGCCATCTTTCAACGCCACCCGTTGCTTTTGCCCGCGCGCCATCCCTTGCCCTGCGGCCGGTGGTATTGGAGGAAAAACCTTTCATGTATTTGGAATGGCGCAGAACACATTGCACTTTTTATCTCATTGAATCAGCCGAGTCCATAGCGGAAGCAGGCGTCTCGATTTTCCTGACCGTGACGAAACCCGGCCACCGAAGCCGAGCGGCAATACGGCTGGAATGCAGCGGTGTGTCTTGGGGCATCCCAATCAACCGGCCCGCAAAATCACCGGCGTTCACTGTGTCTCCACACCGGACAGCAGTGATCCTGTCTCATGTTCACACGTCAATCCCGTAAGCCTTGATTTTGTTGTAAAGCGTCTGGCGACCGATGCCGAGGCGCTTGGCGGCTTCCAGCTTGTTGCCTTCGACGGCCTTCAGCGTCTGGACGATGACGTTGCGCTCGACGCCTTCCAGCAGCGTGAAGTTGGTGTCCAGTTCCCCGCCAGCGGGCATGGTGACACTGGCCGGGGCGTTGGTGATGGAAAGGTCGGCGGCGGCAATTTCGCCGCCCTCGCACAGGAGCACCGCGCGCTGGATTTCGTTTTGCACCTGCCGGACGTTGCCCGGCCAGTCAAACGCGGTGAGCCGGTCCGCCGCGTCGGCCTTGAACCCGCGGATGTTCCGGCTGGCCTGCGCGGCGAAGCGCTTCAAAAAGGCGTTCGCCAGCGGCATGATGTCGTCGCGCCGCTCGCGCAGCGGCGGCAGATGAACGGAAACCGCGCTGATGCGGTAGAACAAATCCTCGCGCAGCTTGCCGTCCCGGATGGCCTCCTCGGGTTTGCGGTTGGTGGCGGCGAGGATGCGGCAGTTCATCTGGTGGCTGGTCTTGCTGCCGACGGGCCGGACCACCTGGTCCTGCAACACACGGAGCAGCTTGCTTTGCGTGTCCACGGGCATCTCGGAAATTTCATCGAGCAGCAGCGTGCCGCCCTCGGCTTGCCGGAACAGGCCTTCGCGGTCGGAATGCGCCCCGGTGTAGGCGCCCTTGACCGAGCCGAACAGTTCGCTTTCAATCAGCTCGCGCGGCAGCGCGGCGCAGTTGATCTTGATGATTTTGTTTTTGCTGCGCGGACTCAAGGCATGGATGAGGTCGGCGATGACTTCCTTGCCCGTGCCGCTTTCGCCGGTGATGAGCAGGGTGACGTCGCTCGGCGCGACGCGCTCGACGGTGCGGACGATTTCCTGCATGGCCGCGCTGCGGAAAACCGGCGAAGCCGCGCCGCTCATGGTCTCCAGCGCCCGGCGCAGCGTGCTGGCTTCCTCGTTCTGGCGCTTGTGCTCCAGCGCGTTGTTGATGTCCGCCTCGAGTTTTTGCAGGTCAAATCCGTGCGTCCGGTGGATGAAATTGAATGCGCCGCCTTTGATCGCCTTCACGGCCCAGGGAGCCGCCTCCTCCTCTTCGGCCTCGCCGGTGACGACGATGACTTCGCATTCCGGCCAGTGTTTTTTGATTTGAGGAAGCAAATCAAGGCCGTTGGCATCCTGAAGTCTCACGTCCAGCAACACCACGTCCGGCTCAATCTGCGAAAACACTTTTTGCAACGCGGCTCCGCTTTCGGCTTCGGCGAAAACGTAATCGCCCCTCAAGCCTTCCCGGACAACCATCCGAAAATCCGCCATGTCGTCCACAATAAGAATTTTAGCTTTCATTTTTTCGCTCCCGCACACAGGCCGCGACAAATCCCGAAAAAATCGCGCGATGTTCCGGATGGCGCGCCGTGAGCCGTTCGGGCTGAAATTGCACGCCCAGCAAAAACGGCATCTTCCGCGCTTCCTCCGGTTTCCATTCCATCGCTTCCACGATTCCGTCGCGTGTCCGCGCCACCGCCCGCAACGGCTCCGCCGGCTTCAAAACAGCCTGATGATGCGAGCTGTTCACGCCAAGCACCCGCCGCCCGGTTATTCTAGCGAGCAATGAACCGGCTGTCAATGGCGCTTCATGGACAATTTCACCCGCCTTGTCCATGCGCTGATGGTTCAGCGCGCCGGGCACCTGGCGGCGGATGTCCGCGACCAGCTTGCCGCCGAGCGCAATGTTCAGCAACTGGTGCCCGCGGCAAATGGCCAGCAGCGGCTTGCGCTGGCGGAAAACTTCGTCCAGCAAAACCAACTCGCGCAAATCCCGCCCGCCGCCGTCGGGCGTCATGCCGACGGTTTTGCGGACGGCGCGCGGGAGGTTGCGGTCGTAAAGATTCGGATTGATGTCGTCGCCGCCGGTGAGCAGCACGCCGTCCGCGCGGCGGACAACTTCCGCGAGCAACGCGCGGTCGGTCGTCGCCGGCGCGGTGACGGGGATGCCGCCGGCCTGGGTGACGGCAAAATCGTATTTGACCGAAAGGCTGACGGACAAATCGTGGAACTCGACCCCGCGTTTTTCGATGCTGGGCGAAATGAGAATCAAAGGCGGCCTGGCCATCGCCCGCAATGTAAAGTCGTCCGGGAAATTTGCCAGCGCAAAACCGCGCGCGGATTGCCGGGCAGGCATCCTGCGATGCCCCGCGCGCGAAATTCGTTGTCGCGAATAATCTTGCCGCCGTAACGGAGGCGGGCATAATACGCGCCGCTGTTGACGCATTGAAGCAGTCGCGGGACTTTCGGAAGCGACTGCCAATTGCCGGTTTGTCTATCGCTTGATTTTTTGGTTTTGGTAGGTTACCCAAGTGGCCAACGGGGGCAGACTGTAAATCTGCTGGCTATGCCTTCGATGGTTCGAATCCATCACCTACCACCACTAAAAGCGGACTTGCATCCAACGCCATATTTTAATACGGCAACGGGAATTTCGCCGTCAGCTCGCGCACGCGGGCGCGGACTTTGTGCGCGGCCCCGACATTTTTGATGTCCAGGAGCACCTCGGAAATCATGTCCGCAATCGCCGCCATCTCGGCTTCCTTCATCCCGCGTGTCGTCACCGCCGGCGTGCCCAGCCGCACGCCGCTGGCCTGGAACGGCGAGCGCGTCTCAAACGGAATCGTGTTCTTGTTGACGGTGATGCCGGCTTCGTCGAGCGCCGCCTGGCATTCCTTGCCCGTCAGATTTTTTACGCCCACGTCCACCAGCATCAGATGATTGTCCGTGCCGCCGCTGACGAGGCGGTAGCCGTTGCGCGTCATGCCGCCGGCCAGCGCGGTCGCGTTTTTCACGATTTGTTCCTGATAATTTTTGAACGACGGCTGCAAGGCTTCGTGAAAGCAAACCGCCTTGGCCGCGATGACGTGCTCCAGCGGCCGCCCTGGATGCCGGGGAAAACGGTCGAGTCAATTTCCTTCGCGTTTTTCTCGCGGCACAAAATCAATCCGCCGCGCGGCCCGCGCAATGTCTTGTGCGTCGTGGTGGTCACAAAATCCGCGTGCGGGATCGGGCTGGGATGCAGGCCCACGGCGACGAGGCCGGCGATGTGCGCGATGTCCGCGAGCAGATACGCGCCGACTTCGCGGGCGATTTCTCCCATGCGCTGAAAATCAATCACGCGCGGATATGCGCTCGCGCCGACGGTGATCATCCGCGGCTTGTGTTCGCGCGCCATCGCGGCGAGCTGGTCGTAATCAATCCGCTCGTCGTCCTTGCGGACGCCGTAATGGACGATTTCAAAAAATTTGCCGGAGAAATTCGCCTTGTTGCCGTGGGTCAGATGTCCGCCGTGGCTCAAATCCATCGTGAGCAGCTTGTCGCCCGGCTTGAGCACGGCGAAATAAACGGCCATGTTCGCCTGGCTGCCGGCGTGCGGCTGGACGTTGGCGTGTTCCGCGCCAAACAGTTTTTTCGCGCGGTCAATCGCGAGCTGTTCAACGGTGTCAATATATTCGCAGCCGCCATACCAGCGTTTCTTCGGCAGGCCCTCGGCGTATTTGTTGGTCAGCACGGAGCCTTGGGCTTCCAGGATCGCCGGGCTTACAAAATTTTCCGACGCGATCAGCTCGATGTTTTCCTGCTGGCGCAGCTTCTCGTGCTCGATGGCTTCGGCCACTTGGGGATCAACATTGCGCAAACGTAATTTCATCGGCGCGAGGCGGATGTCAATTTTGTTGACGCGGCGTTCGTGGCGGCCGCCCTCGAATTTCGCGGAAATGAAGGTGTCCACGATTTTTTTCGCCAGTTCCATGTTTGTGTCGCCGGCGAGGCAAAGCGCGTTCACGTCATTGTGGCGGCGCATCATTTCCGCCGCCTTTTCATCAACGGCCTGACCCGCGCGCACGCCGGGGACCTTGTTGGCGGCGATGTAAATGCCCACGCCGCTGGTGCAACAGAGCAGGCCGAATTCCGCGCGCCCATCGGCCACGGCTTGCGCGGCGAGCAGCACGAAATCGGGAAAATCATCCGCCGGGTCCTTGGTCAGCGCGCCAAAATCCTGGACCGTCAGGCCGCGCGAAAGCAGATATTTTTTCAGCGCCTCCTTCAACTCAAAGCCGCCGTGGTCGGCGCCGAGGGCAAACTTTACCGCCGCCGTGGTTTTGGCACCCTGCGGCGCGGACAGTATTTCGTGTTGTTCCATAAATTTCAAAATTGACGCGATGCCGCGTTCGATTTGTCCGCGGCAATGCACATACACCTCGTAGGAGCCGCCAATCGGGTCGCTGATGTCCTTTTCAAACGGGCCGGGCGACTCGTCGAATTCGCGGAGCAAAAAGGTTTTTTCCGCCGCCGCCGGATACAACAGCCCGATGGTGTCCACGTGGCTGTGCGTCATGCCAAAAATGTAATCCGCCTGCCGAAGCAAATCCGCCGTGAGCGCGCGGCTGCGCTGGCCGGAAATGTCCACGCCCAGCTCGCGCATGGCCGTGACCGAATGCGCCGTGGGCGGCTGGCCGTCCACCGCGCCGAGGCCCGCCGAAAGCGCGCGGAAATCGCCGCGACCGGCCACGGCCCGGCGGAAGAGCGCCTCGGCCATCGGACTGCGGCAGACGTTGCCGGTGCAAATGAACAAAATGGTTTTCATCCCGCCAAAGCTCCAAATTGATTTGCAAACGGCGAGTCGTCAATCCGAAATCAGGAGAGCTTTCCACATTTTTGAGAAAATGCCGGCTTCGCCCTTCACATTTTCAGGAAACCGGGGATAAAATCTCTTCGTCCCGCTCCCAGATCAAATGTTTGGGAAGGGCGCGGAGCGGCCATCGGAATGACCACTTGAACCCCCGTCGCCCGGAAATCAGGCCTTCGCCGTCGCCGGATTCTTCACGCGCGGCTGCACGTCCGGCACGGACGGCCCGCGCGCCTGCTGGAAATGCAGGCTCGACCGCAGCAGCAGCGTTCCCAGAAACAAATCCGCCAGCGGCAGCACGACGTTGAAATTCCTGCGCATGTAACGATGATGCAGCAGGTGATGCCCGTTCAACCGGAAGAAAATCCCCGACCGTTCCACGTGCCGCCTCTTGGGCAGGTGCATGCACCAGTGCATGTATTCGTAGGCCGTGAAATACAAGGTACAGGCCATCGTCGCGCCGCATAAAACCCCCCATTTGTGCGAGAACAGCGCCCAGATTAAAAACGGCAACTGGCACGCGGCCACGATGGCCGGCCCGGCCCACCACGCCATCGGAATCGTTTTCTTGTCCGGCTCGTTGACGAGATGATAGGTGTGGTCCGCGCGGAAAATCCGGTGATGAATCAGCGTGTGTTTTTCATACGGGAACCGGAACCACCTGAAGGAGCGGTGCATGATAAAACGGTGCAAGGCCCATTCAAAGAACGAGCCAAAAACGGTTCCGGCGACCGCCCCGATGGCGCACCAAAATAAAAACATGGTCATGACGATTTTGTTGTTGGAAAACTGTTGAAGAAAGGCGCTCCCGATGTCCGCACTCCCCGCCTGAATTCGATCAGATCCTGTTTGCTATTCCTCACTCTGGCCCATATTCCGACATATGCAAGCGTTATTTTAATTATTCGCCAAACTGAATTTGAAAACACGCCCTGAAACTTTCCGTTCCGCCGCTGCCCGATGGAAAGCAGATTAAAATTACCGTTGGTTCAGACCGGGACTCCAGCGGCGGAAGTGTTCGAGCACGCGCTTCGGGGTGTCGTTGAACCAAGAATCTGGCAGGCAAGCGCCGCGCTGATGGCTGGCACCGGCTTTGGCGCGCGTTCTGGCGGACACGAAGAAGAATTCGTTCGTGCCGTCCCCGATGTCGCTCAACGGGTGAGTTTTGGATTTCACGCGTCGGATGCCAGTGCGCGGAGATTACACCGCCACATGGCAATTGCAAACTGCCAGACCGCCCGCACCCGCCGTCGGCTGGCGACTTGATTGTTAACGACGCCCGCCACCACCGCCACGGAACCCGCCACCACCGCGAATTCCACCACCGCCGCCGCGGAACCCGCCGCCGCCGCGAATCTCGCCGCCACCATGATAGCCGCCGCCATAGTAACCGCCCCAGCCAAACGAAAGCGACACAGCCGGCCAGCCGTAATACCCGCCGTAGTAAGGATAGCTGTAATATGGATAGCCGCTGTAATAATAGGTGTCATACAGATACGTTTGAGTGTCGGGAATGACATAGACGGTCGAGGGCGGCGCGGTTTGCTGCTCGTAGATCACCGCGGGCGCGGGCGCAGCGGGGGCGTAAGTCTGGACACTGGCGGCGGTCGGACTCGCCGTCGTGGTGGCGGGTTCGGTGGAGCCGGTCAGGCGGCTGCGCTGATTCAGCATGGCGTTCAACACGTTGTCAGACACGCCCTGTTGCTTGAGATAGACAATTTCGTCGGCCTTCAAACTGTAAATGGTGCCGGAATTTTGGATGTAATTGACGATGACGCCATCACTGATCTTGGCCTGCTCGAGTTGCAAGACCTGCGGCACGCCGTAGGAAAGCTGCGGCGCGGGCCGGCTCGCGGCGGCGGGCTGGGCGGTGGCGGTGGTGGAATCCTGCGCGACGACGTTTCCTGCCGTGAAGGCAAACGCGGCGACGGCGGCGACGGCCAAAATCAAACTTTGAAGGTTTCTAGTTTTCATAATCAACACCAGTTCATTCAACACCAGAACATCGTGCGAGTTGCGCGGGCTGTCAACCGCACCGGGTTGGAACTCAAGCTTCAGCCTGCCGGATTTGGCTTGCCGGTTTGAGCCGGTGGAAGCCTGGACGCCAGCTTTTCCCGGCGTCGAAACCGGCGTTCGCGCTTCTTCGTCTCGGCGGACAACAATTCCTCCGCGCACCAGCCGCGTGACTGGGCCAATTGCGCCAGTTCGAATAATGTTTCGCCGAGACTGCCGCGCGAAATTTTTCCGCGCATCGGTTTTTCCTTGAGCAAATCCGCCTTGCGCGCCTTCTTCGCCAATTTCTCGGCGCGCAGCAGCGCGGGCAAATGTTTCGGAATGCCGTCAAACGCGGAATGGCGCGCGTGCCGCGTCCCGTGCTTCTCGGCGCGCTTGATTTTTTCCCAGTTTGCCCAGACCTCGTCCACGTCCTTGACTTTCGTCGTCCCAAAAACGTGCGGATGGCGGCGAATCAGTTTCTCCACAATCAGCCGGCAGACTTTCTCGAAATCAAACGCGCCGCGCTCGCGTGCGAGCTGGCAGTGGAAAACCACCTGCAACAGCAAATCGCCGAGTTCCTCGGCCATTTCGTGGTCGTCGCGCGCCTCGATGGCGTCAATCAACTCATAAACCTCCTCGATGGCGTGACGGCGCAGCGTCATGTGGCTTTGCTCCCGGTCCCACGGACAGCCGGTGGGCGAGCGCAGCCGCGCCATGACCTTCAACAAATCTTCAATTGCAGATTTTCGTTTCATGCTTTCAAAGCTATCGCAAAGCAAACATATGCCTACTTAATCTGCAGACACCTTTTGGATGTGAGTAAGCAACAAGGAGTTTGAACCCCGAGAATATCCATACATATCTACGAACCAAAGTGTCCCTGAAATGTTCGTGCCCAAATAAATATGGGTGCAAGCTCCTTGTTGTTCGCCATTCCACCAAGGCGCTATCTGAAATGCCCGTCCTCGAATATTCTCTGATGATGAATCGTCTGGCAAATATAAAAAATAACTCAGATCATTGCTAACCTTGCGGTTGGAAAACATACTCTGTATTTCCTTCAGGGCTGCCTCATCACTCCCCTGCATTAAAAAATACTCGAACGACTTTCTCCCGAAAATGGTTGGGATAAGGCCAGACGTGTCTCCTCCAGATGCGCGCAAATTGCTCCAAGCATTCGTCGGTTGAAATTGAAAGATACTTCGCATGATTTCGTGTGTCTTCACGAAGCAATACGGTTCACTTTTCGGCCTGACATTGATTAGATAGAATACAACGCAAAAGGTCGAAATCAAAACCACACTTCCAAATACAATCGATTTTCGTTTCACAAAATCACCAAGTCATCCCGATGCACCAACTCCTCCTTGGGCAGCTTGCGGGCGCGCACGGCGGCGGAATCGAATCGCGCGATGCCGCGCGCGAATTCCGTCCCGTCCAAATCGCAAATCCGCACCACGTCGCCGGCGGCGAACTCGCCCTCGCAACGCGCCACGCCCGGCGGCAGGAGGCTTTTGCCTTTTTCGCGCAACGCCAGCTTCGCGCCGTCGTCCACAAACAGCGCGCCTTTGGGATGGTGAAAAAACGCGATCCAGCGCTTCCGGCTGTGCATTTTGTTCGGCTGCGCGACGAAGAGCGTGCCTTCATTTTCGCCGGCCAGGATTTTCGCCAGCACGCTTTTCTTTTTGCCGGAGGCGATGACCAGCGGGATGCCGGAGCGCACGGCGATTTTCGCCGCCTGGATTTTGGACGCCATGCCGCCGACGGCGGTGTCGCTGTCCGTGCCGCGCGCGATTTTCTCCAAATCCAAATCAATTTTCTCGATGAGCGGAATTGTCTTTGGATTTGCCCTGCCAAAATTTTCAATGACGCCGTCCACCGTCGTGAGAATCACCAGCAAATCGGCGGGCAACAGCGCCGCGACCAGCGCGGACAATTTGTCATTGTCTCCGAATTTGATTTCGGTGAACGACACGGCGTCGTTTTCGTTGATGATGGGCACGACGCCGCGTCCGAGCAGTGTGACGAGCGTGTTGCGGGCGTTGAGGTGGCGCTCATGATGTTCGAGGTCGTCATGCGTGAGCAGCACCTGCGCGACGTGCAAACCGTGCGCGGCGAAAAGTTTTTCGTAAATGGTCATCAGCCGCGACTGGCCGACGGCGGCGCACGCCTGAAGCTCGGCGAGTTCGGTCGGGCGCCTTTCGTAACCGAGCGCCCCCATGCCAGCGCCAACCGCGCCGCTGGTGACGAGAACGATTTCCTTGCCGGCCTTTTGCAACGCGGCGATTTGCGCGACGAGATGCCCAAGCTGCGCGGGGTCGGGCTGCTTGCGGCTGTCGGTGAGCACGCCCGTGCCGAGTTTCACGACGAGGCGGGCGGCGGATTTGACGGATTCACGATGCACGCGGTGAAGTTAGGAAAAATTCCCCGCGCGAAAAAGGCGAAAATGGCGGGGGTTGTAATTTGTAATTGCGAAGCAACCATCCGCGAAAGCGAAGGGCGGCTTTCAACGAAGATTGCCGCCCCTAATCCTTCCAAGAATTACAAAAACTGTCAATCCACAGATTTTGCTATTGGAATAGCTAAAAAAGTTAGCTTGAACTAAGCTCCTTCTTTGCCAGCAAAATGGCGGGCAACTTTACAATCCAAGTTGTTTCAAAATGTCCAAGCCCGGTTTTTTCTGGCCGACCAGCGAGTCAAAGAAGCCGTCGCTGTGCAGCGCGATGTCCACTGCCAGACCGGCGAGATCGGCCGTCGTTTTCACGTTGGGGATGACCAGATCGTCAATCCCGATGGTCTGCTCGCGGTTGTTCCGCTGGTTTTGCAGATCAATGAACTTCACCTTGCCGATGGAGACGTTCAGCATGTCAATGCCCGTGAAATTGTAGCCGGTTTGCCTTTTGAAATCCGCCAGCGGATTGCCGCTGGATTCTTTCGCCGGCAACTGGATGCCGGGCATGAAAATGTTCGTCCGTCCGGCCTGGTTTTTCACGATGTCCAGTTCGCCGAGATTGAAGCGCAGGAGTTTGATGTGGATTTCGCGGCGGAAGAGCGCGGCGCGGTCGTATTCAACGTGAATTTCCGGGATGTCGATAAACGGCGCACCGCCGAAATCCGGCGGGTTGTGGATTTTGAGGTTCTGGATTTCCACCGTCGGCGAAGCGAGTGCGACGTTCACGCTGCCGATTTTCGCATCCATGCCGGTCTGCGCGCGGATCTGGCGCTTCATCGCCACGCGCAGAATCGAGTTGTAGGTCAGGAGCAGGACGATGACGGCCACGACTGCGAGCGCCACCGCCGCGAGGAACAGCCGGAGCAGCCATTTGAAAATCCACTTCATGACGATGTTATACGGCGCGTTTCATCGCGGGACAAACTGATTTGCGCGGCGCGGAGGTTTTGGAAAAACCAATTTCGCGCCGGCTCACGGCGCATTTGGAGTCGTCTCCGGGCTGGGTTTGGGCCGCGGCGGATTCACCGGCAAACCCACGATGCGCCCGCCGTGATTATAGAGCTGCCCCGAAAGGCCGAGGAGGTTCGCGGGCGACACCACGTTGGTGTAAAGCTGGTTTTGAAGGCCGATGGCCACCATCCGGTTCTGGCGCTGGTCCTTCAAGTTCACGAATTTCACCATGCCGATGGAAAGGTTCAACAGGTCAATCCCGGTGAATTTGTAGCCGTTGAGCGGGGCGACCGTTCTGCCGCCGCCGCCGGATGGCTGGGGCAGCATCGCGTTGAAGAAAGTCATGAAGTTGGTCACGCCGGCCGCATTTTTCACCACGTCCACTTCATGGAAATTGACCCGCACGAACGTGAAGTGGAGTTCGTGCCGCCGCAGGGCGGCCCGGTCATATTCGACGTGCAACTCCGGCACGTCAAGAAACAGCGTGCCGCCGAAATCCGCCGAATTGTAGAGCTTGAAGTTTTCGAGCGTCAACTTGGGTTCCTGCACGCCGAAGGTCAAGTCGCCAATCTCCGGCTCCATGCCCGTGGCCGCGCGAATGTGCTGTTCCGCAAACTCCCTGGCAATCCATTCCCGGCTCGAAATCACGATGATGACCAGAACGATGACCACAAAGGTCAGCCACCAAAGAATCCTGAAAAACCAAGTTTGGAACGTTTTCATGGCGTCGTTATACGCTTTTCACCGGCGCTCGACAACAGGATTTCTCACGTCAAATCTCGACGTCTTCCGGCCGGACTTCCAGGCATTCATCCTGATCCTCCCAGATTGCGGCGGCGTAGGAATTCAGCAGCTTCGGCGCGAGGTCGCGGCCCGCGTGCGCGAGCAATTGCTCCGCCTGCTCCGCCGCGTTTTCGCAGGCGGCGTCGTAATTTCCCGCGCGCCGGCGCTGATGGTCGTCCCAATGCGCGACCGCGTGGACGGGTTCGTATTGTTGCGCCCATGCGTCAATTTCGGCGCGGACATCGGCGGGGATTTCATCAAACGGCACGAGCGTCTCGTTGCAATGCTGGCAGATGAGGCCGGACTCGCGCACGTCGCGCGTGAGCAGCGGCAGGAACGGCGCGCGGCAGCACGGCGATTCCGCGTAGCCGGCGGGCGGCGTGGCCAGCCGCTTGAACCAGATTTGCCGGTCGTGCGCGATTTGCGCCGCCAGCCGGTAGGCGCCGACGAGCGGATGCGACAGCCGCCACGCGCGGCCTTCGATTTCGCCGAGCGTTTGCGCCAGCCAGCGCGCGAGCGTGAGGTCGTCCCAATCTTGAAACGCCCGGGCGTATTCCTTCCAGAGCGCGTCGAGCGGCGATTCCGATTCAAATGCCATCGCACCAGAATGGCGCGGCGGAAAAGTTTTGTCGAGCGGTGATGCGGAATTCAACCGGCGGTTTTTCCGGGAATTTTGCAGACCCGTGAAATTTGATAACGGTGCGTGGCAAATTTCCGATAGCACCAGTTGAAAATATTTCTGCCAAGCGGAGCAATGGAGAAAAGATAAATCGGATACACCCACCAGATTCGCTTCATCGCGTATCGGTAAGTGTCCGCGCCTTGAATTGTTTCGCCGTTCACCAGCAGCAGGCGCAAGTCCTGCAACAAATCATCTTCGCTTAACTTTAGCTTTTCTTTGACCCAATCAGCTTGCAGTGGAGCAATTTCAAATCCTCTCTTTTGCAATGTCCGTTCCCAAAACGGAACCCAGCGCCGGCAAAATCCGCACGACTCGTCGTAGAGAATCCAGCCAACGGGGTTGGTTCGTTCTGTTTTCATATTTTCATTCCACTGCCCACCGTCACCGCTGAACCATCGGCGAGAAACGCCGAAGCCGGCGGTTGGTTCAAAAAACTGGCGAACTTTTCGCCATACAATCCGGCCAGGTCACAATCCAGTTTTACTGCTGTTGCCTCGCGGAATTTCCAACGCGGATGTTCCACGCGGTATTCCATTGTCGAGCGGTCGCGTTGGCGCGCGTAACCCCAGTAATGTTCCGCGATAAACTCGGTCAACGAGCCTTCGGTCAGCGCTTGCGCCGCGTCCGGCGTCTCGATCTGCATGAAACTATCCCGGCCGTTGAACCGCCACGAATAACGGACGGATTTCGGATCTTCTCCAGCCATTTCCAATTGGTGTGACATGGAAAGCGCGACATAATTTTCGTTGTAAAAGTTTCTTGCGACGAACGCGATGGCGCTCCGGGGAACGAGTTCCTTGATGAATACCACGCCGCGCCGCCAGCCGTCATCGGCCTTGCGGCGGACATAGAAACGCAGGTTCACTTCCTCAAAATTCTGATGAAACGGAACGGGGATTCCTTTCACGCGCGTTTCCAAAAACAGAAATCCAACCAGGCTGGCAAATGTTTTGTTGTTCCATGAATCCAATTCCGTGCCAGCAGGAACAAGCGGCGCGAGAATTTCGGATGCAATTTCATAATTCAACATCGCCAGCCAGCGCCATTCCGCCGTCAGGAACACTTTTGGTGTTTGGCTGCTCATTTTTGTTTCCACCTCAGCAGCCGCAGCGCGTTGCCGATGACGATCAAATCGGAAAAGCCCATCGCCGCCGCGCAGAAAATCGGGCTGATGAAGCCCATCGCCGCCAGCGGCACGCCGAGCGCGTTGTAAAAAAACGCCCAGAACAGGTTTTGCTTGATCGTCCGCAGCGTCGCCCGCGCCAGACCGAGCGCCTCCGGCACGGCCTCGATTTCCGATTTCAGCAAAATGATGTCCGCCGCCTCGCGCGCCACGTCGCTGGCGCGGCTCACGGCGATGCCCAGGTCAGCCTGCGTGAGTGCCGGCGCGTCGTTGATGCCGTCGCCCACAAACGCCACGCGCCCGCCGCCCGCCTGTATTTTTTTCACAAACTTCGCCTTCTGCTCCGGCCGCACCTCGGCGAAAACATTTTCCGCCGCGATGCCAGCCTGTTTTGCGATGCTTGCCGCCGTCAAAGCATTGTCCCCGGTCACGAGATAAACCTTCAATCCCTGCGCCCGGAGCTGTTCGACGACTTTCGCCGCGTTTGGTTTCAGCGCGTCACGCACGGCAAAGAGGCCGAGCAAATTGTTTTCCGAAGCCAGCCCGACAATGGTCGCGCCCTGACCGGACCATTCGGCGATAAATTTATCGCCCGCCGCCAGATCCACGCCGCATTCGCGCAGCCAACGCAGCGAGCCAAGGCGAATTGCCGATTGCCGATTGCCGATTGCCGATTTGGCTTCAACGCCGCTGCCGCGAATTTCTTTCCAATCCGCCAAATCCCGGAGGGACGAACTCCGCGAGTCCCCATCATCGGAAACCAATTTTGCAATGGCGTGGCTGATGGGATGCGTCGAGTTTCGCGCCAGCGCCGCCGCCAGCTTTCTGAATTCTGAATTCTGAATTCTGAATTCTATTTCCGCCGCCACCTCCGGCTTTCCGATCGTCAGCGTCCCGGTCTTGTCGAAAATGATCGCCGATATTTTTCCAGCTTTTTCCAATGCCACGCCGTCGCGGATCAAAATTCCCCGGCGCGCGGCGGTGTTCGCGCTCGCCATGATGGCCGCCGGAGTTGCCAGACCCATCGCGCACGGGCACGCGATTATCAAAACCGCCGCCGCGATGATGAATCCCGCCGCCGATCCGGCCGGCGCGTGGGCGTGCCAGAAATACTGCGCAAGCCAGTCGTGAACGCCTTGTGCCGATGCCGGTGCAAAGCCCCACCACAATCCGGCGAAGACGGCGATGGTGACAACAATTGGAACAAACACGCTGCTCACGCGGTCGCCGAGCCGCTGGATGTCGGCGCGGCTGGTTTGGGCGCGCTGCACGGCGGCGATGACGTGCGCCAGCGCGGTGGCTTCGCCGGTGGCGGTGACGCGCATGACGAGCCGTCCGTTCAAATTCACCGTGCCGGCAAAAAGTTCGCCGCCGGATTTTTTGTCGGCGGGAACGGATTCGCCGGTGAGCATCGCTTCGTCCACGGCGGATTCGCCTTCGGTCACGACGCCGTCCACCGGCACGCGGTCGCCGGGCTTGAGAATGATGCGGTCACCGATTTGCAGTTCGGAAACGGGAACCTCCACTTCGGTTGCGGAATGCGGAGTGCGGATTGCGGAATTGGAAAAATTCAGCGTTTTAAGATTGAAAGGCTGGCCGGCTGGATTTTGGATTCTGGATTCTGGATTCTGGATCCGCCTTGCCATCTGCGGCGCGAGTTGCATGAGCGATTTGAGTGCGCCGCCCGCCTTGTCACTCACGCGGGCTTCGAGCCAGTGGCCGAGACTGATGAGCGAAATGATGGCGGCGGCTTCCATGAAATAAAGGTGTCCGCCAGCGCCCGCCAGCAATGCCCAGGCGCTGTAACCAAACGCGGTCGTGGAGCCGAGCGCGACGAGCGTGTCCATGTTGGAGGCGCCGATTTTGAGCTGCCGCCACGCGCCGCGATAAAATTGCGCGCCGCAGAAAATTTGCACGACGCCGGCCAGCGCAAACGAAATCCATTGAAACCACGGTTCGCCGGAGAGGTTGAAAACCCATTCGCCAATCATCAGCGCGGCGGTGACAGCAACGCCGAGGAGCAAATTCCATTGCCAGCGGGACCGGCGCTGTTCGCCGCCATCGTGCGCTGCGGCTTCAACAAATCTGGCTTCAAAACCCGCGGCGGTGACGGCGCGAATGACCGCGGGCACATCCTGTGGCGCATCCGCCGCCCAGCGCACCGTGGCGCGACCGCGATCGAGCATCACCGACGCGCTGCGAACACCGGACACGCCTTGAATGGCGTCGGTCACATGCCGCGCGCAGTTCTGGCAGGTCATGCCGTGGATTTGCAGGTTCGTCACCTTGAAACTCTAGCGCGGTTGCGGAATTTTGTCGAACCCGCCGGGGATCAGATTTTTCTCCGGATGCTTTGGCCGCGAAGCCGGCCCGGCTCCGCCCGGTTCAAACCGGTTTTGTGACAAATGGCAATTCCAGGCTGCCGCGACGGGTCATCACCTATTATTTGGGCGGCTGGTCATTCCGGCCATCAGGCTGTTCGGCAAGAATGGCCTCGCACTCGCCGAGATGCCGGCGGATGCCCTCCATCCAAAAGGCGTATCTGGGCTGGTTCAGGTGCTTGTCCAGCGCGGTGAGGTTTGGCCCGACTTCGAGCCGGCTCAAATAGACAGCCTGAAGATGCTTTCGCGCGGCCTCCACTTCTTCCTCGATCACTCCCTTGAGGTATCGCGTCCGCAGGATGGAAATCTGGGCGGGAATCCGGGACTGCAATTGCGCCTTCCGGACTTCCAATGCCTGCAATGCTTGTTCCAAATTCATGTCGGTCAAAAAATGGCATGGCTGCGGATGTTGCGGCTCCCGCATTTCACAAGTGCAACTGTATTTCGCATTCAAGTTCCCGTCCAGAAATAATTCCAGGCTGGCGGGGCGCGCCACCGCAACAGGATCATGAAACCCGGCCTGTCCGCAAAAACACTTTTGATTTCGGGAAAAGTGTTGTAAAAAACTGTTTCGACCGTAGGGGGTCACTCCCAAGTATTTCAATGCCATCTCGGATTCATTTGTTCAATCTATCCCGCCAGCCGCGTCTTGTAAATAATCAGGTCTGACCCCTTGCCTGAATAATCCGACTGCTCTCCAACCCAGTAAATCGCTCGAATCTGAACTCCGGCTCGAAAAATAACATAGCCCTCCTCAAACGAACCTTCCGGCCAACCTTTCGGATGCGAACTAAAATGAACCAACTCATCTCCATCCTGAAGTGTCTGAAGGAATGACTCCCACTCGCGAGTCCATTCCGGTGCCCACGGAGTCCACCAATCATGCTTCTTACGTCGTGCTGACCAATCTCGGCCAATGTCCTCCACCGTCGTCTTCTCTCGCAGCCAATCTGTCGGGATATTTTGCATGGCGTGAAGTGGCCTAACGAAAAAAGCTGAACCACCGCCGACTCACGACGTGAACCGCGCTTGTCGCGCCGTAGTGAAACGAAGGTGGAACAGCGGAATGGACAGCGCCAACGGCGGTTGGCTGCGGCGCGAGGCTGTGTGAAAACTCATTCATTGGTTGAAACTTTTACGCCGTTGCGTCGTCTGTGACAAGCATGAAACATCGCACCGGGCTGGACCGCTCCCAAACGCTGCTCTTCCCCGAACG
>Ga0181520_10005944_pt1 | contig 19041 bp, 17 predicted proteins | sample PEATcosm2014_Bin_29_FD_132451 | JGI IMG/M metagenome (GOLD analysis project Ga0181520, IMG submission 132451) | Peatland microbial communities from MTU Mesocosm Facility, Houghton, MI, USA - PEATcosm2014_Bin02_30_metaG | ecosystem: Environmental > Terrestrial > Soil > Wetlands > Peat | place...
CCATCGCTTGACCGGCATCGAACGTCGCCACGGGCGGCCCCCACCCCGACCCTCCCCCGGAATACCAGGGGAGGGGGAAAGAGCTTGGCCTGCATCGACTTATGTTTGCCCGGAAAATCGGGCGTTCTCGCCCCGGCGTACCAGGGGATGAGGAAAATGCGCCTGGCCGAGAGAATGGCCACGCCCACAGGAAGTGCGCGGCGTCTTCGCCTTGCCGGGGGGGTGTGGCGTCGATATAAAGCGATATCGCGTTGCGATGGCGGACGCGGCGGTATTGCGCTCATGTCTACAACCACGGCGAGCGACGTTTTTCGCACGGATCGGGTTTCGGCCGGGTGGGCGTCGCTGCATCCGCTGCGGTGGGCGGTCGATCTGATCCGGCGGCGGCAGTTTCTGTGGCGGTTTGCGGTGCGGGAGATTCAGGGCCGGTATCGGGGTTCGTATCTGGGGATCGCCTGGGCGCTGGTGACGCCGGTGCTGATGTTACTTGTGTATACGTTTGTATTTCACACGATTCTGGGGCTGCAATGGGAGAACGGGCCGGACAATTTTGTCGCGTACGCCACGCAGGTGTTCAGCGGGATCGTGGCGTTCGGGGTGTTTTCCGAATCCGTGACGCGGGCGCCGCTGCTGATCGTGCAAAACGCCAATTACGTGAAGAAGGTCGTCTTTCCGCTGCAGATTCTGCCGGCCAGCCTGGTGGTGGCGGCGGTGGTGCATTCGCTGCTGAGCCTGCTGGTGCTGGTGATCTTCGTGATGGTGGGCGGCATGACGCTGCACTGGAGTCTGCTGTATCTGCCGCTGGTCTACGCGCCGCTGGTGCTGCTGACGCTGGGGTGCTCGTGGCTGCTGGCGGCGCTGGGGGTTTTCCTTCGCGATATCGGCAATCTGGTGACGGTCATCATGCAGTTGCTCTTTTTTCTGACGCCGATCATGTACAGCGGCAATAAACTGACGGGCATCAAGCGAACGGCGATGATGCTCAATCCGCTGGCGGTGATCGTCATCAATTTCCGCCGTGTCGTCAACGAAGGCGCGGCGCCGCGGTGGACGGGGCTGACGGTTCTGACGGCGGTGTCACTGGCGGCGGCGGTGGTGGGGTATGCGTTTTTCCAGACCATCAAGCGAGCGTTTGCCGATGTCATCTGAAGTGCCGGTCATATCGGTTCGCGGGCTGGGCAAGGTGTATCACCTGTACGATCGGGCGCAGGACCGGCTCAAGCAGGCGTTCATGTGGGGCCGGCGGCAGTATTACCGCGAATTCTGGGCCTTGCGCGACATTCAATTCGACATCCCGCGCGGGCAGGTGGTGGGCGTCATCGGCCGCAACGGCGCGGGCAAGAGCACGCTGCTGCAGATCATCTGCGGCGTGCTGCAACCGACGACGGGGACGGCCGAGGTGCATGGCCGGGTGGCAGCGCTGCTGGAACTGGGCAGCGGGTTCAATCCGGAATTCACCGGGCGCGAAAACGTGTATATGAACGCCGCGATCCTGGGCCTGTCGCAGGAGCAGATCGACCAGCGGTATGACAGGATCGTGCAGTTCGCGGAGATCGGGCCGTTTATCGATCAGCCGACCAAGACGTATTCCAGCGGGATGACGATGCGGCTGGCGTTTGCGATCACGGTGCATGTGGATGCGGATGTGCTGGTGGTCGATGAGGCGCTGAGCGTGGGCGACGTGGCGTTTCAGTTCAAGTGTCTGCATCATCTCGAGCAGCTTCTGGATCGCGGCGTGACCATCCTGCTGGTCTCGCACGACATTCAACTGGTCAAGGGATATTGCTCGCGGGCGCTGTATCTGAAGGAGAACAAACTCTCGTTCGACGGCGACTGCGAAACCGCCACGGAACTGTATCTCAAGGACATGCGCGCCTTCCGCGCGAACCAGGGCGAGGTGCAGATCAAGGCGGCGCTGTCGGCCGACATGGGGATCCGATTCGGCGGTGAAAAGGGCCGGCTGGTGAGCGTGACGCTGGGCGGCCAGGGCGCCGACGGGCTCGATGAGCGGCGGAATTTCTTCACGCCGGGCGATCGCGTATGGCTGGACGTGCGGGCGTGGATCGACAAATCCGTGCGCTGGCCGAGGCTGTCGATCCTGGTCCGCGACGTGCGCGGGTACAATTTATTCGGGTTCAACACGGCGTATGCCCAATGCACGCTGGTTGCCGACGCCGATGGCATCATCGCCGGGCGGTTCCGGTTTACGTGCCATCTTCAACCGGGCGATTATTCGATCACGGTGCGGGTGATGGATTTCATTTCGGAGACGGCCAACGAATTGCTTGATAAACAGGTCAACAGCGCCACGTTCAAGGTCACAAGCCGGCAGAAGACGTTTGACGGCGTGGTGGACCTGGCCGGCACATTTGAACCGGCCGGCGGCGCGGCGGCAGCGGTTGCGGCGGAAGTCAATCAACCAGCGGCCGGAGGATGACTCGACACGCCATTTGATTCACGCACGGCTCCTGCGCCGTTGCTTAAGGCCTGCCAATCCTGATCGGTCATGGCGAAGAGCGTAAGGTTGCGTACTGTGCCATCCATTCCCATCAAGCCGTTGCGGAGTTCAGCCTCGCGGATCATGCCGACGCGCTGGGCGACGCGAATGCTGCGCTGGTTGGTCGAATCGCAGCGAATCTCGATCCGCCGGGCCGCCAGCGTGTCGAATCCAAATCGCAGGATTCCGCGCACCGCCTCGGTGATGTAGCCCTGGCGCTCAAACCGCGTGCGGCACCAGTATCCAACCTCGAAACACGGGATGTTCCAGTCGCGCACATGCAAACCGCTCGACCCGACGAACAGCCCGGAGGTCTTGTCGATCAACCGCAAAATCAGATCCTTGCGACTCAAGAATTCGGCGTACGCCAGCCGCGAATTCTCCTCCGATTGCTGGACGCTCGGCCGTTCCTTCGCCCAGGGCATGCATTGGTGCAGAGCCTCAAACGTCTCCAGAACCGCCTCGTTCAAACCGGGCCCATCGCCGGCGCGTGGCACGCGTATGACCATTCGCTCAGTTTCAAACGATTCCGGAATATCCCGCAGGATTGGCTTATCCATGCCGCAAATCTACTCGGCCGGCTGCATGACCGACAATGGCCGCCAATGGCGGTTGATTGTCCGCCCCCCGCACGCTACCATCGGCGGCGCTACGGGGTGTAGCTCAGCTTGGTTTAGAGCGCTTGGTTCGGGACCAAGAGGTCGTAAGTTCAAATCTTATCACCCCGATTCGCCTGCCGGGCGAATTGAGCAGTAGAGCAGGTGAACAGTGGAGCAGGAGAAAACGCCGACGCTCCACTGTGGTCTCCTGCTCAACTGCTTTATTCCCCGCTGGAGAGGCTGACGTGGACGACATTATCGGCCGGTTGCAAAATGTGTTTCGCGATGTCTTCGACAGCGAGGATCTGGTTATCGGGCTGCAGACAACGGCGGCCGATGTCGAGGGGTGGGATTCCATCAATCACGTGAATCTGGTGCTGGCGGTGGAGCGGGAGTTCAAAGTGCGGCTGTCATCGTCGGCCATCGCACGATTGAAGAACGTGGGTGATCTGGTGACACTGCTGGGGACCGCCGCGAGAAAACCCTGATATCGCGGGGGCGAATCGGCCCGATCCGGCCGATATAAAGCCAAGGCACGATGCCTGCAACTTGCCCCAAGGCTGGTGGTACGTGAACGCTGCGGAGAGTCTGGCGCGATTCAAGAAGCTGCGAGCGGCCGGGGAGATTGCGTCGGCACTGGATTCGCTGCAGCAGGATTTGCGGCGGGGGGTGTTCGACGCGGATACGCTGGATCAGGCCGGGCGGTTGCTCATTCGCCATTCGGAGTCGTTTCCACCGGAACCCAGGGCGCTGTCGGTGCTGCTGGCAGGCCAGTTCACGACGTCGTGGCTGGTGGGGGCGCTGACGGCGGTGGCATGGGGGCGCGGCAAGGCGACGCTGGTGCGGGAGGGGGGCTATGACAACGTGATACAGGATTTGGCGGCTGTCGCGTCGCCGGTGGACGTTGTGGTGCTGGCGCCCTGGACGCAGCGGTTTCTGGGCCGGGACGATCGTCCGGCGGAGCGTCGGATCGAGGACGAGTTGAGTTTTCTGCGGCGGGCGTGGGAACTGACGGCGCGGGCCGGGGCGGCGCTTGTACAAATAGGCTACGATTGGGAACGTCCGGGGCCGTTGGGATATTGTCTGTCGGGCCTTGCCGGCGGGCGCGTGGATGCGGTTCGGGAGCTTAACGAGCAGGTGCGGCGGGAGCTGCCGAAGGGGGCGTATTTTGTGGACCTGGAGCTTGTGGCGGGAGAGGTGGGCAGAGCGGCGTTCTATGACGCGCGCTCGTACCACTGGACCAAGCAGCCGTTCAGCCGGGTTGGGGTGGCCAGGTTGTGCGAACATCTCTGGGCTGGTGTGCGCGCGGTGACGACGGGGCCGAAGAAAGTGCTGGTTCTGGACCTGGATAACACGCTGTGGGGCGGCGTGGTGGGCGAGGTGGGGGCGATGGGGGTGGAACTGGGCGAGACGGCCGATGGGGAGGCGTTTTGCGCGTTTCAGCGGGAGATAGCCGGTCTGGCCGAGCGGGGGATCGTGCTGGCCGTTTGCTCGAAGAACAATCCCGCCGACGCCCGCGAGGTGTTTGAGAAGAACCCGCAGATGATTCTGAAAATGGCGGATTTTGCCGCCTTCGAGGCGACATGGGATCCCAAGCCGGAGGTGATCGGGAGGATCGCCAGGAGCCTGCGCCTGGGGCTGGACAGTTTCGTTTTCTTTGACGACAGCCCCGCGGAACGCGAGCACGTTCTGCAATCGCTGCCGGACGTGGAGGTCGTGGATGTGCCGGGCGATCCGGCCGGGTACGTTGGCGCGCTGCAGGCGGGATTGTGGTTCGAGGCGGTGGGAGTCACTCAGGCCGATCGCATGCGCAAGGAACAATATCGCCAGGAGGAGCAGAGACGCGAGTTGGAACAGGGTTCGGTTTCGGTGCAGTCGTATCTGGAATCGCTGCAGATGGTGGCCGACGTTCGCTTGCTGGATGAGCCGGACATGGACCGGGCCGTGCAGTTGCTGGGCAAGACGAATCAATTCAACCTGACGACGCGGCGGCACACGGCGGAGATTGTCCGTAGTATGCTCGCCGCGCCGCGAAGCGTCGCGCTGACGCTGCGGCTGGCGGATCGTTTTGGGGATGCGGGATTGGTGTCCCTGGTGCTGGCGATGCCGCCCGGCGAGGCGAATTCGACGATATTGCGGATCGACACGTGGCTGATGTCGTGCCGCGTGATCGGAAGAACGGTGGAGGATTATCTGCTGAATCAGCTCGTCGAGCGGGCGCGAACGCTGGATTACCGCAGTCTGCAAGGCGAGTATATCCCCACGGCCAAGAACCAACTGGTTGCGGACCTGTACGATCGACTGGGGTTTGCGCGTGGCGCCGACCGGCCGGATGGCGGGCGCGAGTATGTGCTGGATCTCTCGCGTTACGTGGCGCGGCCCTCGTCGATCAAGCCGGTGAATAGTTCATGACCTTTTCGGTAGTCGACATAACGACGCCGCAGTTCTGGCTCGTGGTGCTGGGAGGATGCCTCTTCCTGACGCCGGTCGTGCAGGCGGACCTTCGCCGCGCGCTGTGGGCGACGATCAACCTCGTGTTCCTGTGGCTTCTGCTGGGCAAGGGGCTTCTTGCGGTTGCGGCGGGGCTGGTTCTTGTCTATCTCCTGCTGCGATCGCTGACGATTGAACGTCCGCTGCCGCTGGTCATCGTGACGTTGCTGGCCGCCATCGCCCTGTTCGTCGTTCACAAGCTGCCGTGGATCGGCGAGGATCTGAAAATTCCGGCCGTGCATCCGATCCTTGTGACTGTCGGATATTCGTACGTGTTTTTGCGGTTGGTCGATGTGGCGCGGGCGACATGGGAACGGCGTTATCCGCCGCCGAAGCTCGTTGACCTGGTCAACTATCTGGTGCCGTTTCACATGCTGGCGGCCGGTCCGATCCAGGCGTGGGATGAATTCGTGGAACAGCCCAGGATTCCGGCGGCGCTATCGACGGGGCAGGCGTTTTCCATGCTGGAGCGGATCGTGCATGGGTTGTTCAAGAAATACGTTCTGGCGTTTGTCGTGCTGAAGGTGTTTCTGACGCAGGGTCGGGCGACCGGGTGGTATCGGCTGGTCGAAATCAACATGGCGTACATCTGGCTCTACCTGGACTTCAGCGCCTACAGCGACATCGCGGTGGGCATTGGCGGCCTGCTGGGCGTGGCGACGCCGGAAAATTTCCGCCGTCCCTATCTGGCCCGCAATATCACCGATTTCTGGGAGCGGTGGCACATCTCGCTTTCGATGTGGATTCGCCGCAACCTGTTCTTTCCGATGCAGATGGCGCTGGTTCGCCGCACCGGCGGGAAGCACGCGCTGTGGTGCGCGAGCATCGCGATTTTCATCTCGTTTGTACTGTGCGGCGCATGGCACGGGCTGAACCGGCCGTTCCTGTTGTGGGGCCTGGCCAACGCCGGCGGGCTGATCGCGGTGAATCTCTACCGGCACTGGCTGAAGAACCGGCTGGGCAGCAAGGGCGTGGCGAGATACATGTCGTCGGTTCCCATTCGGATATTGGCAGTGGCGTGTACATTTGAGTTCATCGCGTTTACGGTGAAATTGATCGCGGATCGATAGGCGGGACGCATGAGCAAGCTCACGAGCCAGGTCGAATCGCCGCCGCAGGCGGGCGGGATTGAATTGCCGCCGCAAAACTGCGGAGCGATGAGGTATTTTTGGCGGGCGATGTGGCTGGCCATCCGCCTGGCGGCGGTGCTGGTTCTCATTCACCAGGGAAGCACGTTCTTTTACCAGGGATTCTAGGTGACGACCGCATTGAACCCATCTCGCCTGCTTCCGATCGCCAAGGCCGTGGCCGGTGCGGCCGGAGCGATGGTCCTGCTCGACCTGATGCTGCTGTTGCTCTTTGGAACAACGCCCCGGGGGATGCCGCCGCCGTTCGATTCGGCCACGATCACAAAATTCTGCGGGCGCGTGGCGGCGTTTGAAAAGTTGCAGGCCGGCGGCGAAGTGTCTGACCGCCAGCTTGTGGCCATTGTGGGCGTGTCCACCACCGAGACCGATCTGGATCCGGGGGTGCTGGCGGCCACCGATCCGCGCAAGCAGAAATGGCTGGTGGTCGGCACCGGCGGGCGGAATTTCACGCAACTGAGCCTCTACAGCGAACCGCTGCTGGACAGTGCGGTCCGGCCGAGGCTGGTGGTGCTGGGAATACATCCGTTCATGCTGCGAAGCGACGAGCGCGACGAATGGGACAAGTCGATCGACCCGGTTGGGCATCTGCGGCCGCTGCAGCCTGCGCTGCTGGCAAAGGATTTCAGTTGGCTCGACCGCAATCACGGCCGGCTTGAGGATGAGTCGAATCTGCTGGTGCTGAAGGCGACGGACCGGCTTCGGGGCATTCTTGGTCTGCCGATGTATCACTGGTATCAGGTCGACGATCGGCCGTTCGATTACTGGAACGCGGAGTATGTGGTGGGGGACAAGGCGCAGGACTATTTCAAGGCGACCCAGTGGGAATTGTTTCTCAGAGAGCTGGTGCCGGGGCAGTTCGTGCCGGAAAACGGGCAGCCGCAGACGCTGCGCGCTCTGGTGGAGAAGATGCGCGGCCGAGGGTCTGAGGTGGTCTGCGTCCTGATGCCGGAGGGCTCGCAGTTTCGGAGCTTGTGTCCACCGATCATCGCCGCGCGATTTGCCGAGGCGGTCGCCGCCGCCTCGCCCCCCCAGAACCCGCTGCAAGTGGTGGATATGCGGGCCTCGATGCCCGACGCGGTCTTTTACGACTACGTGCATCTCAACCAGGAAGGCCGCCTGCGGTTCTCCAGGCTTCTGGCGGCTCGGCTGAGCGATTACTGATCCCGATCCGGCTTACAGCTTTTCCGCCTTTTCGTAGACGACCAGTTCGTCCTGGCCGCGAAGGTCGCCGGGATGATAGCGCGGGATGGGAAGTTCCAACTGCTTGAACGTCACCGGCGCGACTTTCTTATCAACCAGCCCGACGGCCACGGCCACGCCGTAAATGATCGCTTCGGGTCGCGGCGGGCAGCCGGGGATGTAGAAGTTCACCGGAACGACCTTTTCAACCGGGCCCAGAACTGCGTAGGTGTCATGCCAGATTCCGCCGCCGCAGGCGCAGGAGCCAATGGCGAACACCAGCTTCGGGGCCGGCATGGCGTCGTAGGCGCAGCGCAGGGCCTTGGCGGTCGATCGCAGGGCCGGACCCTGGCAGAGCATGACGTCGGCATGCCGCGGTGAACCGACCAGCTTGATGCCGAATCGCTCGACGTCGTAGTAGGGCGTCAGGACGTTGAGCACTTCAATATCGCATCCATTGCACCCGCCGCTGTTGGCGTGGTAGACCCACAAGGATCGGCCGAACATTTTCTGGCACAGGCTCTGAAACATGATGGTCAATCCAATTCGATGTTGATGTCGTCGACGACGGGTGCGTTGCCCAGGTAGGCGCGGGAACGGAAGACCACGCGCTGCTTGTCCAGATCGTCGGACCGATAGCCCTTGAGTTTCAACTGGTCCAGCGCCGACGGCTCCTTGAAACACCGCCCGCAGCGCTGACAGGTGCTCATGAACAGCTCGATGTGCTGCTGAAGATCGCTGATCTTGTCGGTGGCGGTCTCGAAATCCTGGCTCATGGTGATGGCTTTTTCCGGGCAGACATCGGCACACCGGCCGCAATACGTGCAGCGCTGCCCCAGGTAATGCAGGATGCGGATTTCCTGCCCGACGTCGAAGACAAGGATTTCGCGGGCCGGACAGTTGTTGGCGCAGCCGGCGCAGCCTATGCACTTGACCGGGTCGAAAATGGGCCGGCCGCGGAATTTTTCCGCCGCGGGATGCGGCTTGGCCGGATACGCAAGCGTGACCCGGCCGGCCTTGAGGCAAATGATCGCTTCTTTTGCTTTGCTCAACAGCGACATAGAGCATACCTCAATCACATGCCGTAGCTTGCCAGAACCAGGGCCATCATGGCGACGAGGATGAGTCCGGCGAAATAGCGGACGGCCTGGTCGATGCGATAACGGGCGTGCGTGGCGGCGACCAGCGTCACGACCAGAATCACCGCCAGAACCTTCGCCCAGAAGATCAGCCAGGCGTACGGGAACGGCATACCCGAACCGAATGGAACGAACAGGGCGACAAACAGCGAAGCGTGTATGACCAGACGGCACATCTGGGAATACTTGAACAGTGCCAGTTTCGGCCCGGAGTATTCCATCAGCGGGCCTTCCATGATTTCGGTTTCGGCCTCGGCGGTGTCGAACGGAAGGCGCTGCACGAACGCCTGGAACGCCAGAATCATCACCCCGAGAATCAGCACGCCCGACCAGGGAATGCCCTGCATCGCGTAAACCGACCCGCTGAGCACCGTGTCCAGGCGGAACGATTGCGTGTGCAGCGAGCCGATGACCAGCGCGATCGCCAGCAGCGGCTCCAGCGCGATCATGGTCATCATCTCGCGGCTGATGCCGATCAGGGAGTAGGTCGAGCCGGCGGCCAGGCCGGCGACGAGCGTGCAGATTCCGCACAGCGTGAGCAGGTAGATCAGCACATACACGTCCGCCGCGCTGTTCATGGGCGACGAAAAGCCCATCGGCACCAGGCATGTAACCACCAGGGCGACCGACAGCGCCAAATAGGCTGCCACTCTCTGCGCCACCGGCGATTCGCCCGATTCGATGTCCTCCTTGCCCAGCAGTTTGAGCAGGTCCATGTACGGCTGGAGCAGCGGCGGACCCTGGCGGGATTGGATGCGGGCGGTGACCTTGCGGATCACCCCTTCGCACAGCGGCGCGGCCAGCAACACCATCGCCGCGTTGCAGCAGCATCTCAAGAGCATCGCCAGGATATTCATAGCCTTGACGCCTTATCCTTTCTGACGGCCGGAAAGGTCCACAAGCCCGGGCGACCAGACGCGCGTGACACCCGATTTCAGATCAATCGTCTCGAGGCGATCGGTGCAGGAGAAGCAGGGGTCGATGCTGGCCAGCGAGATGGTCATGTCCGAGAGACTCTGGTCCTTGATCATCGCGGGAACGCCCTGCAGGTTCTGGTATGTCGGCGCCCGCACCCGCCACCGCCGCGGACGATTGTTCTCGCCGGTGATCAGGAAATGATGGCATTCGCCGCGCGGGGCTTCGACCGACGACAGTCCGATGCGGCCGATGGGCAGTTCGTCGGTGATCTTCTCTTCGATCGGCCCGCTTTCCATTTTTTCCAGGCACTGGCGGATGATCCGGATCGACTCGAAGACTTCCGTGGCACGCACGATGATGCGCGACCAGATGTCCCCTCCGCCGGCCGTGATCACGTCGAAATCCACCTTGCCGTAGGCGGCGTAGGGATGATCGCGGCGGCAGTCGATATCGACGCCGGCCGCGCGTGCCATGGGGCCGATCAAGCCCGTCTCCTTGGCCAGTGCGCGATCGGCGACGCCCACGCCGCTGGTGCGCTTCTGGATGTTGCGGTCCTTGAGCACGGCGCCGACCACCGCCCGCCATTCCGATTCGAGTTTTTCCAGCACGGTCCTCAATTCGCTGTTGAGTTCGCTCGTCAGATCCCGCCGCACGCCGCCGACGACGCACAGGCCGTAGGTCTTGCGATTGCCCGTGATCTTTTCGGCGATCCACATGATCGGCTCGCGAATGCGGAACGCCTGCATGAAGATGGTGTCGAAGCCCAGGACATGCCCGGCCAGGCCGACCCACAGCAGATGGCTGTGCAGTCGCTCGATCTCGAGCATGATGGTGCGGATGTACTGGGCCCGCGGCGGCGCTTCCAGTCCGGCCGCGCTTTCAACGGCCTGCGCGTAGGTGACGCTGTGAACGCATCCGCAGATTCCGCAGATGCGCTCGGCCATCACCGGGATGTCGTTGTAACCCTGCACCGTCTCGGCGAGTTTTTCGATGCCGCGATGCACCATGAACCCGCGGTATTCGCAGCCGCGAACCATCTCGCCTTCGACGTACAGCCGGAAGTGCGACGGCTCGTCGAGCGTCGGATGGAACGGCCCGAAGGGCACGACCACGCAGCCCTCGGGGGGATCGTTGAACTTGAACTCGCGCTGATCGTCGTAACCTTCGGGAATCTGGTTCCAGGCGAAATCCTTGCGCAGCGGATGCACGCCGTCGGGCCACCCGTCCGGCACCACCAGCCGCTTGGGATACGGATGACCCTCCATCGTCACGCCGACCATGTCCATGATCTCCCGCTCGGCCCAGTTGGCGGCCGGAACGACGGAGGAGATGCTGTCCAATTTCGGATCGTCCGGCGGGACATGGGTCAGCACGCTGCACAGGACATGGTCGCGATCGAACGCGAAATCGTGTCCGACCAGAAACGTGCCGCTGAACGGCCGGTCGTCGGCGCCGATGCTGATCACGTAGCGGGCGTCCAGATCGCGGAAGATGTACTGGCAGATGGGCTTGACGGCCGAGGGTCTCACGAAGATGAACAAGCGGTTATCGCCCGTGAGGTCGGCGCGTTCGATGGCGTCGCCGAACTTTTCTCGCAGTTGATTGAGTCTCTCGCGGGCGATCATGTGCTTTCCTTCACCAAAGTCTTTTGGGCCGACGCTCGCGGCATGCCGCCCAGCCAGCGGAAATAACGCTTGATCTCGCCGTAGAAGTTGCGGGCGACGTAGCGGTGGCAATTGGCCTGGTGCGTATATCCGCACAGCCACGGCTCGGCGGTTCTTCGCTTGGCGCCGCCCAGGCGGGAGATCGACCACGTCACCAGGAACATGATCGCCAGCACCGCCAACAGCGCCAGCGGCGCGAACACCGCCTTGGCGGCCGATGATTCCGCGACTCCCTTCAGGGGGCTGGCGGTGATCGCGTCAGCGCCTTTGGCCAGAACTATTCCGTAACCCTGCTGGCTGGTCCGCATGGCCGCCTGCAGAAACCGAATGCCGATCACCGGCAGGATGCCCAGCAGGATGCAGATGAAGGCCAGAAAGAATTGCGGAATCTGCATGACAATGTCGACTTCCAGCGGCCGTTCCGACGCCCGCTGGCGCACAAGATCGCTGGTGCGCGACAGGAAGCTGGTGCCGAAGAACTTGATCACCAGCGCCAGCGTCAGTCCGCTGGTGAGGATGGCGATGACCGCGCAGACGGGAAGATATTTGACGTTGGCGCCGTTCTGGATCGCCGAAAAGTAGATCGCCCACTTGCTGACGAACCCGCCAAACAGCGGCATGCCCGCGATCGAAAGACACGCCACGATCGCCGTGGCCGCCGTCAGCGGCATGAATTTCAGCAGACCGCCCAGCTTGTTGAGATCCTGCGTGCCGGTGGCCTCCAGCATCGACCCGGCGTTGAGGAACAGCAGACCCTTGAACACGCCGTGGTTCATCACATGGAACAGGGCGCCAAACAGGGCCAGGGCCGCCAGTGTCGGCGCCGCCGTTGATCCGGGCAGCAGCGCCATGCACGCGCCGGCGCTGAGCAGGATGTAACCCACCTGTCCGATGCTGCTGAAGGCCAGCAGGCGTTTGGTCTGGTCCTGTTTCAGCGCCTGCATCGTTCCCGTGAAGAGCGTGATCGTGCCCAGCACCACGACAACCGCGCCCCAGTTCTCCAGCGGATAATGTGCCCACGCCTCCTTGGGCGGGAGCCAGATGAAGTAGCGAATCAGCCCGTAAACGCCGGTCTTGATCATCACCCCGGAAAACATCGCGCTGACCGGCGACGGCGCGGCCGGGTGCGCGTCGGGCAGCCAGAACTGTCCGAACGGCCACATGCCCATTTTGATTCCGAAACCGACAAGGAACAGCGCGAACGCCGTCGCGGTCATGCCGGGTTTGGCGGTCAGAAGCATGGGCAGATTGGTGCTGACGGTGTCGAAATCGTACTTGGAAGTTCCGCTGCCGCTGGCCAGCAATTGTGCGCCGACCATCGTTGCCGCGCAGGCGATCTGCATCATCACCAGGAACTTGTACGCTGCGCGGATATTTTCCGGTTTGCGGTTTTCAAACCGAATGAGCGCATAGCCCGGCAATGTCATCAGTTGCCAGAACATGAAAAAGAACCACATCATGTCGGTCGTGCTGAGCAGCCCGTACATGGCGGCGAGAAACAGCAGGAAATAGGGGTAATATCGCCCCACGTCATATTCCGCGTAGTGCCGCATGTACACGATCGAGTAGAGCGCCGCCGGCATGGCCACTGTCGCCGCCAGCGTCAAAAAGACGGCCGTCAAGCCATCGACGTGCAGCCGCAACGCAAATCCAAGTTGCGGGATTCTGAGGAATGCCGACGAATGCTCGGATGGACCGTAATGCAGCACGTGGGCGACGGCCCAGTAGACCATCATGGCCGACGCCACCGTCAGCGCAAACGCCAACTGACCGGCCTGGGTTCGATCCCTGGTGGCATACCGCGTCAATGCCGCTCCGCCGATGCAGGTCAGGATGGCCGCGACGATCAGATGTTCAGGGGTCAACATACGGCCACTCCCGCATTGAACCGGTGCTTCAACACCACGACGAGCATCGCCAGGGCGGCCTGCACGCCGGGCGACAATTCACGGCCGGGTTCGAGCGACTGCGGCTGCACGCCCAGCAGCCAGGCCCTTGTGTTGCCGCGGGCCTCGACCCATTGGGCGAGCAATCCCAGCGACAGGCGATGCGTCGAAACCTGCGGGAACCGGCCGGAAATCTCCCGGGTGTTCAGCAGCACGACCGATCCCGGCTCATCGCCAAAATCCACCGCATCCACAAACACGAGATGGTCATAGCCATCACAGGCGCCGCGAAACAGGAATCGTTCCGGCTCCGTTCCGGCGATCACGATTTCCGCCGTGTCCGTTCCCGCCAATTCCCCGGCCAGTTCCTCGCCCAGCCGCACGCCCAGAGCATCGTCCCCGCCGTCGGCATTGCCCACGCACATCAGGCAGATGCGTCCTTCCAGGCTTTGCAGTTGTTCGCCAAGGCTCTGCATCAGATGTCCTCGCCGAGTTTCTTGATCTGTTCGTAGGTGAAAACCGGCCCGTCCACGCAGATGTACGCCACGCCGATGCAGCAATGCCCGCATTTGCCCACGCCGCATTTCATGTAACGTTCCAGCGTCGAGACGATGTTGTTTTCCTTGAACCCCATCTCCAGCAGATCGCGGATCACGAACCGGAACATGATCGGCGGCCCGCACACGAACGCGATCGTGTTGTCCACCGGCACTTTCACGTCCGGCTTCTTGAACAGGCTGCCGACAACCCCGACATTGCCTTTCCAGCCGTTGTCGGAGCGATCCACCGTGACATGGCACTGCACGTTGGCGGCGTTCTTCCATTCGTCCAGGTTCTTCTGATACATCAGCTCGCGCGGCGTCTTGGCCCCGTGGAATATCTGAATGCTCTGGTACCGATCGCGATGCGCGATCGCGTCCACGATGCACGAACGCAGCGGGATCATCCCGATGCCGCCGGCCACGAACACCAGGTTCTTCCCGTGGTATTGCTCCATCGGGAACCCGTTGCCGTACGGCCCGCGCACGGCGAATTTGTCGCCGGGATGCAGTTGATGCAACGCGGCCGTGCAACTGCCCACCTGGCGGACGGTGAAGAACGTTTCGCTTTCCGTCGGGCTGGGCGGCAGCGAGGCGGGGAATTCGCCCACGCCGAAAAGCGACACCTGGGCGAACTGCCCCGGCTTGAATCGCTTGAAATCGTTCTGCGCCGCGGGGTCCTCGAACCGCCAGTAGAACGTTTTCACCTCGGGAATGTCGTCCACGACACGCTCAAGGACCGCCGTCTTCGGCAGATAGATATTGTCACTGCTTGACTGGCTCATTCTTATCCGACTCCGCGGTAGCCCGGCGCAGCATCTCCACGACGCTGGGCATGCCGATATCCCCATGGCACACGCTCACGCACCGCCCGCAACCGACGCACGCCATCGCCAGTTCGCGCTGGATGAAGTAATACGCCAGCTTGCGGAAAAATCGCCGATTGCGACGATCGTGTACCGCCCGCCTCGGATTGAATCCGCCCGCCATGCGCGTGAAGCCCGCCAGGGCGCACGAATCCCAGATGCGCACGCGCTCGGTTTCATCCGGCCCGGTCTGGCGATCGCTCACGGTAAAGCACGTGCAGGCCGGGCAGACATACGTGCATCCGCCGCATTCCATGCAGCGATTGCCGATTTCCTCCCAGGTCTTGTCCAGAACGTTGCCCTGCGAGATATAGCGCACCGTGGCCGGAAACCAACTGGTGGCCGTCTTGAAGTGCTTGCGCGTTTCGCCAAGTATTTCCCGCCGCTTCTCCAGGTGCTCCGGCGTGCCCTTCCGGAAGATCGGGTCGCCAAAGAGCGATTCCCCCGCTGCCGTCGCCGCGACGGCCATGAACTCGCCATTGCCCAGGTCCATGAGTTGAAGATCGAAATAATCGCGTGCGGCCGGACCGGTGTCGGCGCACACGCAGAAGCAATCGGGCGCGATGTCCTGCTCGGGATCGGTGCAGACGATATTGACCAGGAACAGGTTCTTGCGCCGTTGTTCGTAGTAGGTATCGCGGAATTCCCGCCCCAGGTAAAAGCGATCGAGATGCCAGATTCCCGCCGCGTCGCACGAGCGGATGCCGAAGATGGCTCGGGGCGGCTGCTCGTAAGTGGGTTCGATGTCAATCTGCCCGTCGTGACGGTGGAACTTCATCATGCTTTCGATATGCGGCAGGACATAGCGTTTGGGCGGGTAGGCGGGATTGGCAAAATGGATCTGGACGTCGTTGCGATTGGCATCGGTGACGGCGTCAAAATAGGTGTCGTTGCCGCGCCCGCGGAAGGGCGCGATGACTTCGCGACCCTGGGCGCGCAGCAGATCCACGATCTTAAGCACATCGGCGCTGTCGATGATCCGGGCCTTCATGCGGTTTCCTTCTCCACGCGCACGGGAATCAGCGAACTGCCATTGCCGTTTTGCGGAACCAGTTGCGAGCGGATCTGCTGCACGAAATACGGAACGAAAATCGTGCCCGTCCGCACCTCGGATGTCACCCGCGCCATCGAAACGGCCGATCCCCCGGCGGCGCGCAGGCGAATCTTCTGACCGTCGCGAATCTGCAGCTTCCTGGCGTCGTCGGTGTTGATCTCGACGAATCCGTTGGGGTAGTCCATCAGCAGCAGCCGGTATTCGCGATTCAGCGTCTCGCTGTGCCGGATCAGCACGCTCTGATGCCAGTAATACAGTGAATTGCCAATCACCAGCGTCAGCGGATATTCACCGCTGGCCGCGCCTCCCTGCGTCACCGGCCGTATCTGCGCAAAGGCGAATTTCCTGCCGCTCGAGCCTTCCTCAAACAGCCGCGGCGTGCCCAGCGGTCGCTCGGTTGTACAGGGCCACTGCCGGCCGTATTCACGCGCCAGGTTGTCGTACGTCACGCCGCTGTAAAACGGGATCACGCTGGCGATTTCGTCCATGACCTGTTCGGATGAGGTGTATTTCCAATCGGCGCCCATGGCCTGCGCCAGCCGGACCACCTGTTCCCACGCGGGGATCAAGTCGGCCGGCGGGTCGATCACCTTTTGGGCAAGCTGAATTCGCCGCTCGGTGCTGGTGAAGGAGACGCGCTCCTCGCCGAATGCCGTCGTCGGCAGCACGACGTGGGCAAATTCGCTCAGGCCCGTCTGGAACAGGTGCTGCTTGACGACCAGATCGCATTCGCCCAGGCATCGCACATCGCCAAAGAGGGCCGTGGCGATCGGATCATACCGGTCAAGCCACACCGCCTTGACCTTGCCACCGCCGCGATCGCCCAGCACCGCGTGCGCATCCAATCCCGGCGATGCCGGAATCGGCGCCTTCCACGCCCCGGCAAACGCCGCGCGGGCGGCGGGATCAGCAACCGGCCGATACCCCGGCAGCCGATCCGGCAGCATCCCCATGTCGCACACGCCCTGAAGGTTGTTCTGCTCGGTCAGCGGAAACAGCCCGGCCCCTTTCTTGCCCACCTGCCCCGTCAGCAGCACGAGATTGACCATGGCCTGGATGCTCTCCCGGCCGCGGGATTCGATGCCTGTCGAATACAGCAGCGCCGCCGATCCCGCCCGGGCGAAGCTGATGGCCGCCGCCTCGATGGCATCGGCCGGCACATCGCAAATGGCGGCCGATTTTTGCAGGTCGCAATTGAGCGATTGTTCGAGAAACGCCTGGTAATCGCTGCAATGGGCCTTGATGAACGGGAGATTGGCCAGGGCCCGGTCGACGATGACCTTGGCCATGGCCTCGTAGAGCGCAACTTCGGTATGCGGCTTGATTTGCAGGAAGATATCGGCGTTCTCCGCCACGCGATTGCGCCGCGAACCGATCCCGATCAGCCTGGCCCCCTTGAGTTTGGCCCGGATCACCCACCCGGCGATCGTCGGCAACTGGCGATTGAGATCCACCCCGTCCACCACGATCACTTCGCTGGCGGCCAGGTCATCGATCGAACTGGTGCTGGCCGCCACGCCCAGCATGTCCATCAGCACGTCGATCGAATTGTTGCAATAGACGCCGGCCCCGTGATCGACGTTGTTGGTGCCGATCACCGCGCGGGCCAGCTTTTGCAGCAGATACGATTCCTCGTTGGAGCAGCGGGGCGAATTGAGGAACGCGATGGAATCCGGCCCGTATTTCTGGCGAATCTGCCCCAGCCGCTCGGCGATGAAACTGATCGCCTCGTCCCACGACGCCTCGTGCAACTGTCCGTTGCTGCGAATCAGCGGCTTTTTAAGGCGATCGGGCGCCCCGGCCACTTCGTGGACGTGCCATCCGCGCACACAAAGCCTGCCAGAGTTGGTTGGGTGCGACATGCTCGGATACGCACCCACCAGCCGGTTGCTTTGGGTCTCCAGATAGATTCCGCAACCGACACCGCAGAACGTGCATGTGGTAAGCTTCGGCGCCATGGGAGCTCGACTTTCCACCAGGAGATCTGATTCGGACGGGGGCGAGTATAAACAAAAGCAAATTGGAAAATCAAATGAGCGGGCCAAAGAAAACAAAAATCTTAATGCCCGTATTGCAACTGAATCTCAACTGCAACCGACCATCCCCAAGCGGCCGCATTATTCTATTGTCACTGCAACTCCGTCAGCACGATTCCCACCCGCACCATCTCCGTCGGCGCCGGCGGAATTGCTCCCCCAGCACGGCATCATGACGGCGATCCGGGTTGCGCCGGCGGGTCGGTTTCCGGCGGTTTCAAATCCTCCCCCGGCGGCCTGTCGCGAGTCTTGTCGAGCGGAATCGGCGTCCCGCATTCGGGGCACCGCTCCTTGCTGGCGCGGAGGTCGTAGCCGCAACGCAAACAGAAACCTGCCTTCGGTGGCCCACGGCGCTTATGAGATCGAAAGGCGGCCCAACCAACAATTAGTAAATAGATAACGCTGACAACCCACAGGTGTACGTAGAGCGTGGTAGCGTGGATCATAGCCCCTGCCGCCTGCGACTTAAAACCACATCCGGCGGCGACAACGCCCGCTCCCGTCCCGTCCGTGTTATCCCAACTGTTCCAGAATGCGGAGCCGCCGCCGCCGTAATAGTATCGTGCAAAATGAAGCCCTTCGCGAATGGGCAAATCGTGCCGCTCCTGGCGAGCCTCTTCTCCGATCGTCACTTCGTAACAAACTTGCACTTGGCCGGCAACCAAATCAAAACTGAGAGACGAGAAATCCGGTTTACCGGCAGGGAGATGAAAATAGGTCAAAAAGAACGTATTGCTGAACGTGACGCACCATGCGACCGCCAGGCACATCCCGGGCGCCATGAGTGCCGCAAGAGCGAATATGCGTTTGAGGAACGAAATAAAGGTCCCGCGAACCGTTAGATGCCTTTCCCACTCGGCCCCGCGCGTTGGCGCCATCCGACCGGGCGGCCGCGGGGTCGCGGGGACTGCTCCAGGCCCTCCGGCGCCAGCCGTCTGTTCGACCCACGCCGCGCGGCCCACCGGACGGTTGCGCTTGATCGCATCGCGGATCATTGTCTCCTCTTGCTCATCGGCCGGCAAGTTC